>Ga0315279_10000162_pt1 | contig 145185 bp, 187 predicted proteins | sample YL17G06_20_MG_FD_203694 | JGI IMG/M metagenome (GOLD analysis project Ga0315279, IMG submission 203694) | Sediment microbial communities from Yellowstone Lake, YNP, Wyoming, USA - YL17G06_20 | ecosystem: Environmental > Aquatic > Freshwater > Lake > Sediment | place: USA: Wyoming | collected... | reverse complement strand
ATCACGCCCATCGATACGACAGAAGTAGAAGCTATTAGCCATTCAGGCATTTGACGGCGAGCCTCATCGCCTTTTATAATCTATTTGTTTACTTTCTTAGTTAAATAACTTATTTACAGCTGCAAAAAACCTTCCACCCATGAATATGAGCCTACATCATCGTAACATACCCAGAGACAGGCTGACATGGTGAAGCCATAGGAGCCGGCTGCAGTTCAACTCAGCATGGTGTAGTAAACGCCGTCATAGTGGAAGAGAAGAACAAATAGTCGAAGAGAAGAAATAAATTGCTACTCATGGTTGTGAATTAATTGTATCTACTCTTTAAAATCAAAACTAATTCATGAATCTAGCAGCTATTTATTTTATAATCGGAGTCATCGGAATTATTCTTTCCGGCATCTTTTTAAGTAAAAATTCTGAAATTCAAGCGTGCAAAGGAAATTTTACAGCGATTGTGAATCGAGTGATAGATGGCGATACTTTGGAAATGAAAGAATGCAGCAAACATGTCAGACTTTCTTTAGCAAATACCCCGGAAATTGATCAAGAAGGCTGGGCTAAGGCTACAAATTTTACAAAAAATCTATGCAAAGTTGGAAGTAGTGTTGATATCCAGCAAGATAACGGCCAGCCTTACGATGTTTATGGAAGAATTGTTGCTGTTGTTTATTGTCAGAATAAAAATCTGAATGAAGAATTGATAAAAAACAATCTTGCGATCATTTCAACTCAATACTGCTCTCGAAGCATTTTTTATGTAGAAGGTTGGGCTTGGAATAATGGATGCTCTGGGATTTGAAAAAATTATTTCGAACTATTTAAGAAAGTCAATGACAAAATGATATTCGTTGTGGTCGAGTCCTAGAAGAACTGCTTTCTTGTATTCCTCGAGAAATTCTATTCCTCTCTCAGTTGTCGAATATAACTGACTTGAATTTATGGCATCTTCTCTGGAGCCTGCCAACAATTTTTTCTGCTCCAAAAATTTGACGCAGTCATTCAAGTTTGTCTTGGTGTCATGTGCTTGACGAACTATAATATATCTAATTGTGTTGCCATTTACTGCAGATTCAAGAACATCTGCTATGATGCCAATTTTCATTGTGCCATATTGTGTGAAAATATCTGGAAGCCTGCCGAGTTTAATCGAATTCTTTCCATATTTGTTCCACATTTTAATCCAAATTATAAATATAATGATAAACTTAAATTAGTTTATTTCCAAAAGTGTTTTCTGCCTCTCCATCGAGAACAGGTTTGAGACTCTCACCCCAATCAGCCTAATTTTGCTTTTCCCTATGTAAGGAATCAGAAGCTGTTTTGCAAAAAATTTCAGGTTATCCGAACTGTTTGTTATGGCTGAAAGTGTTTTTGATATCGTATGCGTTTCAAAATTCTCGTATCTTACTTTGACAGTCACAGTTCGAAAACTAAATCCTTTCGAGTCTTCAATCACCTGATCAGCAAGAGTTTCTGCAGTCTTGATGATTCTTTCATTGTCATCGACATCTCTCTCGAAAGTAATTTCCCTTCCGAAACTTTTCCTCTCTGAATAGGCAGCAACTTCAGAATCATCAATCCCGTTTGCTAACTGATGAAAATAAAATCCCATCACCCCGAATCTCTCTTCAAGTTTCTGTATTCTGTAGTTTGCAAGATCCCCGATGGTTTTTATTTCCATATCCTCCATCTTGGCTTTTGTCTTCCTCCCGACTCCAAGTAGTTTTTCAACTGGAAGCGGAAAAAGAAATTTTTTGATGTCTTCCTCCTTCACGACAGTCAGTCCGTCAGGCTTTTTGAAATCGCTCGCCATTTTCGCAATCAGTTTGTTCGGTCCAATTCCTATGCTGCAGGTTATTCCCTCTGCTTCGTAGATTTTTTCTTTGATGAGATGCGCGACATTTACAACTCCATCGAATCCATAACTTGTGACATCCAAGTATGCTTCATCAATCCCTCCCTGCTCGAATTTGTCTGCATAATTTTTCAGAATTTGCATTACATTTTGCGAAACCTTTTCATATTTTTCAAAATCTGGCTTGAGAAAAACTGCTTGCGGGCATAATTTGTATGCTTCAGAAACTGGCATTCCACTTCTTATTCCAAATTTTCTGCTTTCATAATTTCCAGTATTTACAATTCCTCTTCCTTGCCCTTCTTTTACTGCTGCGCCAATTACTACTGGTTTTCCTTTTAATTCTGGATTTTCTCTTTCTTCTACTGCTGCGAAGAAAGCATTCAGATCTACATGCATTACAATTTTCATCAGTTTTTATTCTTTTTGCGAAAGCTTTTGAGTTTATGCCTACCTCTGTGCCAGTGAACTAAAAAATAAGAAACATCAAATACAATATTGATTTTATGATTGACATACACTGCCATCTAGCATACGAAGGACTTGTAGAAATAGCAGACGCAGTAGTTCATCAAAGCAAGCAAGCAGGAATGGATGGAATAATTACCTGCGCATATCCGAAAGATCTGCAGAAAAATTTGGAAATAGTAAAAAAATATCCTGGTTTTGTTTTTCTTTCAGTAGGACTTCATCCGATTGATATAAAAGACATGACAGACAAACAAGTAGCAGACTATTTTAATTTCATAAGAGAGCATGCTGATGAAATAGTTGCTGTCGGAGAAATTGGATTAGAAAAAAAATGGTTTAATGAAGAAAAAGATTTGCAAAGATTCAAGGAAGTATTCATCCAAGGACTTGATCTTGCAAAAGAATTGAAAAAGCCAGTAGTGCTGCATTTGCGAAAAGCAGAGCAAGAAGGATTTGACACTGTCGTTCAGGAAAACATGAAGGAAGTTGTTTTTCATTACTATTCTGGAAACATGACTTTGGCAAAGCAAATTATTGAAAAAAATTATTACATTTCCATTCCAGCAACAATCAACAATCGCTCAACTCTGCAAGATATTGCAAAAAAACTACCTATTGAACAGCTGCTGACAGAAACAGATTCACCATTCTCTTCTCCATTTCCAAATTCAGTAAATGTTCCGCAGAATGTACGACTGACAATTGAAAAAATTGCAGAACTGAGAAAAATTTCTTTTGAGGAAGCTGACAAGCAAACAACTGAAAATGCAAAAAGAATTTTTAGTCTCTAATTTTATTCAGAAGTTTTAAGTTTGTATCTAAGAAAAGCAGCAATTCCACCAAGTTCTTTGAATTGCCTTCCTTCTGGAGTGGAAGTAGAAATATATTCAACTTTTGCTCTTTCTCTTGCAGCCTTTTCAGTCATTTCATCGCCCAAATCTTTTTCTTCAACTACTTCCATTGTCTTTCCATTTATTTCGCATTTCTGAACTGCAGCCAAAGTTTTCGGCAAATCTTCGTGCTTCTCATGTCCGTCCGCGCATCTCAACTTCACGTGAACCCAGTTGAATTCTTCGGAAATCATCAAAATTTCAACAGCGCCCGCGTCGATCGCCTTGTCTGTTTCAGTATAACCGTAAACAACCTTTCCTTCCGCCTTCAGCTCCGAATAGAACTTTACCATCAAATCTCTCTCTTTCGCAATCGCTGCTTCCTTCAGCAAATCCTGCGATCTTTGAATCAGTTCATCCAATCCTTCTGGTCCTGTGTAGCCTATATCTTTCACTCCGAGAACTTTGTTCTGAAGCTGGTAGTTCAGATATTTCTTTTTGTAAAAAGTTTCCTTTGTTGGACCTGGACCTCCGATTATCACTCCGACAAGATTTTTTTCTTTTAGCAAAGATTGAGCAGCAATATCAGCAACTTTTTTGAAAAATTCATTCAGCGCATCTTCCCTTATTCCGTCATAGCGAGATTGACTCATCCCTCCTTTCACTGTTTTCGAAGGGACAGTTGATTCCATTTTCTTAACTACTTCAACTAATTTTCCTCGTAGAAATCCAACAGTGGCTTCTTTTGCATCCAACACAATCAGTCCGTAAATTTCTTTTTCTGCAATAAGATCCTTCAATGGATCTAGTACAAAAGTTTGATCGCACCAATAAATTTTTTGTATCATTTTTATCGGTGGTTCAAAACTCCAAAGTTTAATATCTTCTTTTCCTTCAATTGGCGAAATATTTCCGCAGAAAACAACTAATCCATTCGCTGGAGTTTGTTTGAATAAATGAAGATGTTGAATAATTTTTTCTAAAGCTGTAAGTACGTTTTTTCGTGTGTTTTTACTTTTAATATTCGAAGCAGTACCTTTTTCTTGAAAGATTTGATTAATTGTATCGTTAATGTTTCCTCCAGATGGAACGTAAACAGATACAAGTTCAGTATGCCTTCCGCGAATCGCAGAAATCTCTTTGATTATTTTTTTCAGTTTGATTACTTTTTCTTCAGAAATTTCACTATTAAATATAGGTCCCTCTAACTAAACCTTTCTTTTCTGCATTTTTATTTACTGCAGACATCTCAATCATCTTTCAGAATAATAGCGAAAGTCTAATATAAAGCTTTCTTTTTTCTTGCTTTACTTTCTAGTTCATGTTTGTGTCTTTCTTGAAAAATATTGAAATTGTACGATTTTTCTTCATCTGAAACCAAACTTGTTTTAACTCCATAAGAACCATATGTAGCCTTAGAAAGTTGTTTTACTTCTTCAACAAACTCTTTTTCATTCATTTCAATTCGTAAATCTAAATAGTCTTGAATAGTCCGAAATTCATTTACGTCAAAAATTTTCTCATTTTCATCGCGTCTTGGTATAAAATAAAAACAATCCGAAGAATATCCTCTTGCTTTTCTGACTTGTATTCTATATCCAACTACTTCTCTGCAGTTTTCTATTTCCTTCACTAATTTATTGTGTTCTTCTACTACGCTCATCACGCAAAAGAAGTAGAAACAATTATTTAATGTTATGCATTGCAATTAGATCTTTCTTGAACTTCGATAGCTCTTTCGGAATTTCTATTTCAATTTCATCTTTCAGTGAAATTCGTTTCTCTTTTTTTAGTTCCCAGACTTTCGAATTGAATTCCAAGAGTTTCTGAGTCAATTTATTTTTCTTGCTTTTTTTGAATTTTGGAAATAGTTCTAGCGAAATGCTTTTCTTACTGTAGAGTTTCATCCAAATGAAATCTGTTTCGAATGGAATTATCGGAGCCGATAGAAGCAAAATATTTTTCATCACCTCATGTAAAGTGAACCAAGCAGCTTTCTTTTCGCTCGCAGAAAATCCTTGTCCGTAAGCCCTCTTCTTTACCATTTCCAAATAATGCGCGGCAAAAACATTCCAAGTAAATTCTCTGATTTTTATTGCTGGAATGAAAAAGTTGTAATCTTCATATCCTCTTAAGCAGTCCTCCATCAGTCTGTTCGTTTCGTCCAAAATCCATCTGTCAGTCGCAGTGAGTCTTGCTTTTTTCTGAACAGGAAATGATGAAATGAATCGCGAGATATTCCACAATTTAGTTAAAAATTTTGAAGCAGTTGCAATTCTTTGCTCTGAAACTCTGTAGTCGTATCCTAGCGAAACTTCTGCAGCTCCCCAGAATCTGAAAATATCCGCTCCATATTTTTTCAATATTGGAATAGGATCCAAAATATTTCCCTTGCTCTTGCTCATCCTTTCTCCTTTTTCATCTACGGAATAGCCAGAAATCCATGCGTGATGCCATGGAATATTTTTCGTTAGCAAAAAGCTGCGCAGCAAACTGTAGTATAGCCAAGTTCGAACAATGTCTTTCCCTTGTGGACGGATTGAATTTGGAAATACTTTTTTGAAGAAACTTTTGTCGCGCATGTATTTTGAAACAAAAAATGCTGAAATAGACGAATCAAACCAAGTATCAAATGTTCTTTCATCCCCCCTAAATTTGTTGTTTCCACACTTTTCGCATTTATTGAAAGGAGCAGCATTTTTCCATGGCTGATAGTATTTTCCTGGCTGTGGAACTTGTGCGTGACTGCATTTTTTGCAGTGCCATACAGGAATTTCAGTTCCATAATATCTTCTTCTTGAAATTGGCCAGTCGATTGTGATCGAATTGATCCAGTTTACTAGAAGCTGGCGATGCTCTGCAGGATGAAATATTATTTTTTTCTGCAATTTCAGAAGGTCTGCTAAAAATGGAAGCTGCTTCAAATAATATTCATTCATTGAAATAATTTCGATCGGAGTGCGGCTTCTTTCGCACAACGGTGTTCTGTGATTTATCTTTTCCTTTTTCAAAATCATTTTCGATTCTTCAAGATCTTTTATTATTTGTTCGCGAGCATGCTTTGCATAAAGTCCAGCATATTTTTTTGCTACCGCTGTCATCTTCCCATCTCTATCAATCGCAACAATTTCTCTCAGCTTTAATTCTCTGAAAAACCTGACATCTTCCTGGTCTCCATAAGAGCAAATCATCAGTGCTCCGCTTCCAAAATTCGGATCAGCTGCATGGTTTGCTATTATCGGAACCAATCTGTTGTAAATCGGAACTATTGCATGCAGGCCAATAATTTTTTTGTATCGCTCATCATCAGGATTCACAATTACTGCCTGACATGCTGCAAGCAATTCAGGACGAGTTGTTGCAATCGCAATCTCTTCTCTCGTTTCATCAATTTTCCAAATGACATGAATTAATTCAGTAGGAAGATCTTCGTAAACAATATCTGCATCCGCAATCGTTGTTTTGCAGTCAGTGCAGTAGTTGTTCGGCCTTGTGTCTTCGTAAATCATCCCTTTTTTCCACAATTGAATGAAAGTAGTCTGCGTCATTTTTCTGTATTCTTCAGAATCAGTGCGATAATGATTTTCAAAATCCCCGCTTATCCCAACGGTTTTCATAATTTCAATCATTTCTGCTTCAAGATCATCCAGCGCAGTCTTGGCTAATTCAATAAATTTCTCTCTTGGAGTTTCGTGCATGCGTATGCCATATTTCTTTTCTGTGTAATTTTCAACAGGAATCCCATTTCTGTCTATTCCGATTGGAAAATATGTTTCAAACCCCTGCATCCTTGCAGTTCGTGCAATCATGTCAATCTGCGAATAATGCGCAGTAGCTCCAATGTGCCAAGGTTTACCAGAAGGATATGGCGGTGGAGTATCTATTGAAAATATTTTTTTCTTTGAATTTCTATTGAATTTGAAAACTTTTTGTTTTGCCCAAATCTCTGCAACTTTCTTTTCAAGTTCAGAATTCCATCTTGTTTCTCTTATTTTCGGTTCTTTCATTTTACTACCTACATAAATTTAGAAACAGCAACAGATAAAATCACAACTTATTTATTCTAAAACAAGCATATAAAAATTGCCTTGCTTCAAAAGCCTTTGCAAAGCATCTGCAAACGCAGGCCATGAAGCAAATGAACGGGGCAAGGGTACATAGTTATACATCTTTTCGATTTCTTGCTAATTACTGTATTGGTTTTCTAGATATAAAAAAATCATTTTTTATTATTTCGATTCTTTATCAGAATCAATTAATCTAAATTTTTTACTTATATCTGTACGTTCGCTTAAAAGTTCTACAAATCGTTCTTGCCTTTTGATTAAATTCTCTTTCCACCGAGTATCTTTAGATTCTATTGCGTCTTTTTCTGCCGCCTCTTTCAATCTCTTTATCTGTTTTTTTGCAATCAAAATATCATCATAAGCTAAAGTTTCATTAAGTTCTTGAATTTGATGTTCCACCTCAGTCAAGATTTTGTCGCATGAGTTTTTACTGCACTGCATGTTAAACTATAAAAGTTTTGATTGTGCACTTTAGAATGAAGCAAATATGATACCATCACATCTCAGAGTATGGGATTTAGTAGAATATTCATTGGCGGAAAGAGGAGAGGGAAATTTTTTACAACTTTATGAAAAATTGACAAAAGGCATAGAAGCTCCACGTTCTTTGCCTCAGCAAAGGAATATTCTCTTTGGAACAATAGCTCACGAACTTTCTTCCTATCTTTGGCAAATTGAACGGAACATAGTTCAAAGAATGTACGAAAGAAACCGATATTCTCGTCAAGAATTTTTAGACAGTTATAGAACAGTAATAGAAGAGCAGTTAATTAATGGTAAAACATCTCTGCATGAACTTACTGAAGCTAGAAACAAGCTTCGCTCTATAGTTCCTGAGAATGATATTAATCAATCGATGAAAAATTTTTCCCAGAAATTCGTAGAGTTAAGGTACTTTAATCTTAAAGACATGTTGAGACAAAGAACATTACCAAATTTTGTAGCATTCAAAAATTTCGTCAGAAGCAATTGCCTAGGTCCATTGATAGTTGGAAAAATAGATGTAACTGAATATGATGACGGATATATTAACATTCGAGAATTGAAAGTTAGACAAAAACTTGCACAAGATACTCTTCAATTGAGTTTATATGGAATTCTTAAGGCCTCTGAAACTAGTGGACAGAAGAATCCACAGGTGAGAACATTTTTAGATTATGTTCCAAATGGGCCCATGCTTATAGAAATAAACTACGATTATGGCAGGACAGAAGCCAGAAGACTAGCTAATGCTGTTGTCGAAATGCTCAAAAAATCTGAGGATGAAGTAAAAGAAATGGATGTGAAAAAATGATGGAGAACCATCAATCTGTAAAAGACTACGTAATGAAATTTGTCGAATCTGGAGAAAGAACTTTTGGGGAACTTGTTCAATCGTTTAATCAAGAAAATGTTTTTCCACATGATATCAGCGAGGTCCTTCAAGAATTAACTGATGAAGGTAAAATATTTCAGCAAGCTTTGGGAAGAAAAATTCTTTATCATCCAGTTACATCTCTTGAGGAAAGAATAAGAGTAAAAACATCATTGTCATTTAGAAACATCATCGACTATTTAAAAAGAAAAGAATGGACAGAAGTCAGCCGTTCACCAATGATTCCAAGCGATTATGAAAGATATTCGATGTCCACTTTTCTGGCTCATTGGAGTATGCAAAGGAGCAAAACGTGGGTTCAAGAAGAATATAATGAGTGGAAATCACTTAAGGGAAGTTGGACTAGAAAGGATAAAGAAGTTTCACTTCATTTTCTTTTAACAAATAATGATTACGATCATTTTGAGATGTACGGACAATTCAGGAGACCAAAGGGTCAAACTCTTTCAATTCCTAAACCCAAACACATGAGATATGTCGAGAAAGTTTTCACTGATTGGCAATCTCTTGCAGGCAAAACTCAACGATTGACTTCATTCGCAACGACACTTTCTGTCATAGCAAGAGGGAGATCTAAAGTTCTCAACGATTTGATTTCATATGTTACTGATTTGGATATAAAAACTGTTCCACCTGCATATCGTGCAAGTATTTCGCCAATGATAAAATATTTCGAGTCAGAAAAAGCAAGAAAAAAAGTTGGACAAGAAACATACATAAGAAGACATTTGCAAGAGCACATTCCTTATCTCAATCATGTAATTCAAGATTTGACATCAATTGGTTTTCCTAATAAAATTTCTCCTGTATGAATCTTCACCAATTTTCTTTCTTTGTATTAAAAAAATATATAGCACGAGCAAGGTTATATTATTTTAAATATTTTCTCATGTAGAAATTATTGTGACTCAGCAGACAAAAGAAATAATTCAAAAAAAATACAGAGGATTATCATTTGAAGGTAGTTTGAATGACGCTGTGCGTTCGTATGTCTTTTTGTATGCCCTGCATGAAAGCCAGTATAATACTTTCATGATACATCGAGTTATTAAGTTGTTGAAAAATCGTGGCATAGTTACATACGATAATCGTCCCAGAATCAATTTTAATTTTGATACTTTCAAGCAGCTTATTTCTCCTAATGGTGTCATACAATCAGCATGGAAAAATAATTCAATAAGTCATTACACCTGTGACCAAGATAAAGTAGAGAAATATATGATATTGCTCGAATCAATTTTGTTGAAATAATTATTTATTGAACAAACTGAGTAAGTCCTGGCTTCAGATTTTCTGTGTCGATAACAGTAATTCCTTTGTTGACTGCGAACGCAACGTTAAACACAGGAACTGTTTCAATCCAAGCCATCTTGCTTCCGCGGAACGAATGGCCATGGATGACTAGATTTGGCTTTCTGTTCTGCAGAATTAATTCGTAAGATCTGCTCCCCATCGAGCCGTAGAATCTTGGATTTTCCCCCTCAAGGGTTTTGTAAGTAGGACTGTAGTGCATCAAAACGATTTTTACATCTGCCTGAATTCTCTGAAGCTGGCGGTCAACAAAATTTACCCTTTCTCTGAAGACATTTTCAATATTCGGCATGTTTTCTTTCTGCCATGGTGTAGGATTGTCCAAACTTCCAGTCGTTCCGATTATTCCGACTGTTATGTCGCCGACTCTCATCATCGTAGCCTCATCGTCAAGGAATTTTATGTCAGGATATTTCATCTTTGCTGTCTGTCTTATCTGATCAAACTCGTTGTTTCCAAAACAGGCTACAATCGGACACTTCACCTTTCCAAAAAGGACATTGTAGATTTTGTCATATTCTTCCAGTTTTCCCCTTTCGATCATATCACCGGCTATCAAAAACAAATCAGGCTTTACTTTTATCGAATCTACTGATTTGACAAAAGATTCGAAGTTTCTTGGGCTGTGTATATCTGAAACTGCTGCAATTATCATGTTTACCTAAAATCAATTGTTTTGGACCAAACTTATGCTTTTCCGAGGAAAATACTCTCAGACTTTATTAAGACTCCTATATGGTTTTAAAAAGTTTTCTATTCTATAAATAACTATGAAATTTAGCATGTTTGTGTTCATTTTTTTGAGTATGCTTGCTATGTCTAACGTAGCATTCGCTCAATACTGTAATATAGGATTTCAGAATGTCTACCAATGTTCTGGAAACTGGCAGCAACAACTTTACATCAATCCAGACTGTTCTCAATACTGGTCAAGCATTCAATATTGCAACAGTGGATGCGTTAACGGATTCTGTCAAGGAGCTCCTATGCCATCTTCTTCGGCATGCAGCGTTTCAGTCTCTATGACAACTCCTCAATCAATAATGAGCGGAGATCTTGCAACTACAACAATAACATTAACAAACACTGGCGGAACTGCTGGCACTGTCAATGTGAATGGCTACATCTGCAATGCAGACGGAACTACTTGTTTCAACATTCCATGCTCAAGCAATTCTGTTTATGTTCCAGCAAATTCAGTTGCTTATGATGTCTGTTCAGCACGAAATTATTACGGTTATTATTCGCAATATGGAATAAACCCTGGCAATTATCCATCCAATTACCCATACAACAATCCAGCATATCCAAATTACCCATACTCTAATTATCCATATTATTACTATCCAGGAACATTCAGAATTCGAGCTGATTTCAACGGATGCAATATTGCAACTACAATGTACACAGGAGTTTTCACAATTCAACCTTACCAATACTGCACTCCAGGAAACACAAACAACTACCAATGCTCTGGAAATGTAAGACAAGTCCAGTATCAAAATGCAGACTGCACAACTTCTTGGACAAATGTTGAAAATTGTCCTAATGGTTGCGCGAACGGATATTGCTTGACAGCAACTTCGACAAGCACATCAGTCAGCACAGTAACATCAACTACAAACATCAAATTGCCAATACCAGTTTTTCCAGATTTAACTTCAGTAGTTTTGATTTTAGCTCTCATCATTCTTTTGATTATTTTATTCAGGCTCATGACTGATCGCGAAGAAAGAAGATATCACCGAGGAGATGAGTACTGGAGACTTTGGAGAAACGACTTCGGTAAATTTTTCAGCAGATTCAGCTTCAGAAAACCTGAAGTTTGCTGAATTGTTACCACCGTCAAGTATTTAAAGATTACAAATAAAACAAAAGGTAGTGATTAGATGAACGGAGAAGATTGGAAAGATTTGCTCCCAAGAAAAGAGCAAGAAATGCTCGCTGAAATTCTTGATTCTACTAGAGACTACAGAGCCTCATACATGCAGGCTGACGATGTTAAAGTTGCTCAATTATGGACTGCTTTGATTGAATTCAAAAAGGAATGTCGTGAGATCAAAGACATGCTGGAAAAAGTTGCAACTCCTTTCAAAGCAATAGTTGAAATCGGTGAAAACGAAAAGAGAAAAGCTATTGAAAGAGTTGTAAGAGATTTCTTGAAGCCAACTGAACCAGAGCAAGAAGAATCAACAAGAAAGCTAGTAGATTCTTTGATGAGATTCTAAATTTTTTCATTTCATTTCATTTTCAAATCTAATTTTTAAATACAAATATGATTACAAAAAATTTAGTAAAAAAATTAGTTAATGGACTGGTCGGGATTCGAACCCGAAGCCTCTTCGTGTATCGTAAACATTGCGAACGAAGCGATCTACCGTTGATCTACCAGCCCCTATAATTCTTTCTCCTGCGAAATTAAAATCAACTAAAAAACTTAAATTAAGTAATGTAATATTTAGTTGCATGGGCCCGTAGCTTAGCCTGGTTGGAGCATCCGACTGATAATCGGGAGGTCGAGAGTTCAAATCTCTCCGGGCCCACTTCTATTCTGAAAACATTTATTAAATCAACAGAAGAACTAATTTGAATAATGCTCCTATCGTCTAGCCCGGTCAAGGACACGAGCCTTTCGAGCTCGGTACACGGGTTCAAATCCCGTTAGGAGCAAACCTCTGAGTTATAATTTTTTAGAGTTAATTTATTTTAATAACTAAAAAATAGAATTTTAATTGGTGAAAAAATGTTTCAAGGAGACATAAACAAATTAGCAAAAGAAAATAAGAATTTCAGAAAAGTAATTTACACTGGAGAAAATAGTCAACTTGTGCTAATGAGCATTCTTCCAAATGAAGACATTGGAATGGAAGTCCATGAGGGGATTGATCAAATTTTGTTCTTTGTTGAAGGTTTAGGAGAAGCAGTTGTTGCTGGAAAATCATCCAATGTGAAGGAAGGGGATGTTGTATTTGTTCCTGCCGGAACGCAGCATAATTTCACCAACATAGGAAAAGATGATTTGAAATTATATACAATATATTCTCCGCCAGAGCATCCTGACGGAACTATTCATAGAACTAAAGCAGACGCAATGAAAGACGAGGAGTGACAATATGCCAACATTCGAAAAGCCACAAAGGCCGCAGAGAAAAATGAAGAGAATGAAATTGAAGAAATGGTAAATTGTACTATCTGATTTTTCTTTAATGGAAATTTGTGTATTAACAAAAGACTTAAATCTGTTAAATATTACCTATTATGCGTTTGGATGTGAAATTATGACTCAAGAGCCGCCAAGAAGAACTGCAATTAAACAGATGGCGAAATATGGTATGGTTTTTGTTGTCGGTGGATTATCAACTCTTGGATTGTATTCTATTGTCAGACCAAATTATCATGAAGAACAGCAGCCTAAAGCTCCCCAAACAAGTACCACGCAAATAAGTCCTGTGCAATCTGTATCACAAACACCAATCATCAACGGATTGGAAGACCTGCGAACGTATAAAGAAAAAAATCCTAATGTTCCGATCGGAAACGTAAGATTGCAGTATCAAAATTGGGATGATCCATGGAATGTAATGAAAATCAATGGTGTAGTGAAAGATGAAATAGCTGGAAAATATAACATAGCGGTTGATCAAAAATCGGAGCTGGCTTTACAAGTCCGCTGCGTTACTGGTTCTCCAGCAAGTGGTGTTCAAGGCAGAATAACTAAAAACGGAAAATACGCAGCCGATCTTGATTTGAATATCATGCTATGGGCGCCATTCCCTCCAAAGCCCTTCACAAAACTTAATATTTATGCTCCAGATTCTGGAGATAAACCTATCAGAACTTTGCCAGGTGAACAAAAATGAATTCGCAAAATAGAATTTACTTCGCAGCACTCATTATCACAATTTTCTCATTGCTCACTTCCTCATCTGTTTTTGCTTACACATGTTATGAAGTCGGCGGAGGCACATGCAACGGCAATCAAGAATGCAATGGACACTGGTATACTGCTGCAAGTGATACTGATTTTTGCTGCATAGGTTATTGCGAATCGACAACTCAAACTTCAACATATACACCAAGTTGCACTGCGCAATATTTAGGCAATTACAGATGTTCGGGCAATTATCAGCAGCAGCAATACCAATATTCTGACTGTTCGACCACTTGGCAGACTTTGCAGTACTGTTCAAACGGATGCTCGAATGGATACTGCCAATCAGGTTGCTCAGCTCAATATTTGAATAATTATCAGTGTTACGGAAATATTCAGCAGCAACAGTTTCAAAATTCCGACTGCTCAACAACATGGAGAAATATTCAGACTTGCGCGTCAAGCTGCTCGAACGGACAATGTATTTCAACTACTACTTCAACTACCACAACCACTTCAACATCTCCTCCACCAAGCTGCATAATTCAGAGTACTGGAGCGTACAGATGCTCAGGAAACACGCAGCAAGTCCAGTATCAGTTTGCGGACTGCAGTTTGCAGTGGGTAAATCTTGTCAACTGTCAGAATGGATGCTCAAATGGACAATGTATTTCTGGACCTGGCTGTTCTGCGCAATATCTGAATAATTATCAGTGTTCTGGAAATCAGCTTCAGCAGCAATATCAAAATTCCGACTGTTCAACAAGTTGGCAGAACGTTCAGTATTGCTCAAATGGCTGCTCAAACGGGCAGTGTCTTTCTGTTGCTAATTATCCAATTTATCAAAATCAGCCTTACCAATATCCAATTTTCCAATTTCTAGCTTATCCACACTGCAATGTAGGAGTCACAAACAATTATCAATGCAGTGGAAACATGCGACAAGTCCAATACCAAAATTCAGACTGCACAACTTATTGGCAGACTGTTGAAAACTGTCAGAATGGATGTGCGAATGGAATTTGCATTGCAACATCAACTTCGACAGTCACAGTAACAGTCGCGCAGCAGCCGTTTTATGACTTTTCTTATCTCGGAACTTTTGTTTTAATTTTAGGAATAATCGTGCTGCTGATAATTTTTATTCGTCTGCTTAATGGATATTCACCGAGAAATTATCGCGGCGAACCAGAATATTAAAATTTCAATTTATGAAATCAGTTGTTCAATAAAATTGCGCGCTTGCTGAACGTCAAAATCAGAAATACTTTGGTCGCATCCATAGCTCTGAAGCGGATACATTATGTCAAACCTGTTTGTTTCATTATGTTCAAGTCCGATTATATGACCAAGTTCATGCTCAATGATTCCGACATTTCTGCAAGGAACTCCTTGTGGAACAATCTGAATGCTTCCTTTGATTAATCCCACGCTAACATAAGTTTCGCCAATTGTTTTTGTTGTCACACTTTGATTAATTCCGCTGACAAACTTAATAGTGATATCTGCAGATGAGTCGTTAACTTCATAAAACTGAATGAAATTATTTTCCGCATTTTGCCAGTCACTGAAAGCAGTTCTAATGTCATTAATTGTGCTGTTGCCAAACCAAGTCAGCCCCTTTCCAGAAGAGATGTCTATGTAATATTTTCTGCGCAGGAAATTGGGTTGATTGATTGCCGCTGACGAGGATGTAGTTGATGTTGTTGATGTTGTTGATTGAAATTCTGTTTCTGAAAAATTCCTATTGCCAAAAAAATAAAATATGATTGCAAGGAGAATGATTATCAAAATAATTGCTGAAGCATTTGCCATTAATTTATTTAAGATTTAGAATAAAATAATGTTTATGCAGAAATTTCTGACTGATGAATTCTCAGAAGATGAAGCGAATTTGATTGCTTTCGGAGTCCCAGTTGGGAAGGACAAGAAGGCTGTAGATTCTTTCAGAAAGACGAGCTGGTTTGTGGAATTTTATGATATTGACAAAAGAAAAAATCTTGTTGAAAATATGAGATCTTTCGACAGAGGAAATGTGAAAATCGAGGATGCAGGAAAAATCAGAAAAGAAATCCAAAATCAGGATAAAGTTACTTTGATGATAAGTGACGCTCATCTTCCAACATATTATGCGCTGAAAAATTTCAAAGGAAAGTTGCTTGTTTTCGATGCGCATACTGACTTGTATGACGAATATATTGATGAGAAAATTATTGCCGCAACCAACACGAGAGATAAGAAAGTGAATGACACGACTTGGCTGCGTAGACTCGTCGAGGAAAATAATCTGGAAGTTTTTATTGTAGGATTGAGATCAGTGAATGAAGATATTATGAAATTTATTGAAGAGGAGAATATTCAGTTTGCTACTGCAAAAGAAGTGAAAAATAATTTGGAAAAAGTGAAGAGTGAAATTAAAAATTTTACAAAGAATTCCTCGCTTTACATCTCTCTTGACATAGACGTCTTTGATCCATCAGTTGCTCCTGGAGTGAAATATCCAGAACCAGATGGAATTCTATTTTCTCATTTCCAAAGTATTATTGAAGAAGTTGATGCGAAAATAAAGGGAATTGATGTCTGTTGCATGAAGGATGATGAAATTACTAATTTTCTTGCTGTGAGAAGTATTTTTGAAATTTTAGGAAAATTCTGATTCTTAATTATTTTAAGTTTACTAATATACATTTGAATTGTGAACGCGGGGGTCGGATAGCCTGGTCAATTCCGCTGGCTTGAGGTGCCAGTTGCTTAGTGCATTCGTGGGTTCAAATCCCACCTCCCGCACTAGGTTTCAGGGTCAGTTCTCCATCGCATGAGTATCTTGTCAACCTTTTGAGTCTTTGAGTAAAGAATAAATGTTTTAATTTATGTTAACTAATTGGTGACAAAGTGCCTTCGTATAACTTTCAGAATTTACTGAGCGAGTTGGACTTAACTCCAGTTTATTCAAAAAATATGATAAGTGGAATTAAAAATGAAGTTGGAAGATATAAAGAAAAATTTAATCAGTTTCCAAAAATTGTTATTCCATATGTCAAACGATATGGTTCTGCCATAATATTCGCTACTGGATTTGCTCTTAATGTAGTTGGTCTACCACACCTCGCTATGAAACATCCAGAAGGCGCCATAGTATTTGGGGCAGGACTATTTATGATGTATGGAGCTACTTTGCGTGAACAATTAAAAGGTAATCAAGAAAGAGCAAGTCAAAAACAGAGCTTGGTAGATCATCTTGTTGCTATCGAATTTGCCGAATCATTAAGAGACATTTCAACTGAAAAAGAACCTGCAGATTCGTAAATAGTTTAATATCACTTTCTTGCCAATTTTTTGAATATTTTAACACATATTTTATGAATCTCGCTCTGTATTAACTATAATTTCGTCCTTTTTACAGTAGATATGAACATCAAGGATTTCCTAGAATAAAGATACAAGAAACCGTTCTTAAATCTTTGATCACCAATTAATTCAATATGTCACAAACGGTTTTGAGTGAAGTTAATCAGCGTACTGCTGAAGAAACTGTTAGATATTCTTTTGGAAGAAATCCACTTGATGTTTTGAAATATGCACTTCCTATAATTAGAAATTATTATCCAAAAGCGGAAGTTTGTCCTTTGGATACCAAACATGGTAGAGAACCCAAACTCGTGATTGCCGAGCCCGGAATGGAGACCGTTAATATTCCGATAACGAGAATGTCATCGAAAGATTTTTACAGTATGTTGCTAACGCCTAATGCGAAAACTATCGACTTTTCTTACAAAGACCTCTGGTATTCTGAGCAGGGCCATCTTATTTTTTCTATGGACGAGAATTGGATTCGTGTGGCACATTCAGAAACAGATGACCCCCTAAGAAAATTTCAGATTTCTTGTGTGTTCGCATACGAAGATTTCCTGATAAAAAAGAGGCCGTATGTAAAAATAGAGGTATCACCGGACATAGAGGAAAATAAAGTTAGCTTGGCTCAATTGACAGAAGCATTGAAAATGGCATGAAAAATTGTATTTTGTATAAAAATTATACTTAATTCAGAGCTACATTAATATTTTAATATTCTCGCACTGTCCCTCAGCCAGGGATCACACCTCCCGCATTGATACCTTGAAGTATCTGGAGGTATTTTGAGGTATTTTTTTCTACCGAATAGAAATCTTTATATACTATTACTATGTAGTAGTAAATATGAATTTTAAGAGAGACTTGCCAGAAGAAGTTAATCCTTCACCCGAATTCATAAAAGTCTCTTACGATAAATACGGAAATCCTATTGATGTAAAACCAGTAAAAGGTACTATTGATGCACATAATGGACATGAAATTTCTGAGAAAAAAGAGCCCGTGCAGAGGGTAAACATCCAAACTCTCGCTTATGACACAAAAGTTATTGGAAATTGGCTGAATGTTTTGAATCAGAACATGTACTCAATCAGAGAGCAGATAAAAAATGTTGATGGTTATGAAAAGATGATTCCTTTTATCGAGAAGATTTCACAGAATATTGCAATTTTTGAAAGAAATTTTGACAATATAAGCAAAGAATTTGATGCTATAAGAAAAGCTTTGCAAGACGTAAAGGTTACTGATAATTCATTTTTGGAACAGTTCAATTTATTCAGAGAAAATTTGAGAATGATTCAAGAGGAAATGAATGACAGCAGGCATGTTTCAAATCTTTTGATGAACGATATTGGAATTTTGAAGGAAGAAGTCAAAAACATAAAATTCGACCCTAGCGAAATATTAGAGTCAATAAATTTGATAAATAATAATTTTGCAATTTTAAGAAATCATTTTGTCGAAATGAATCAGGAAGTTGCTGGAATGATTAATCAGATGAATGCAAAACTTTCTGACTTGAGCTGGAAAATGGAGAATATTGCAACAAAAGAAGATCTTGACATGGTTATTTCAGGATTTATTTCAAAACAGGAATTGTATCAGACTAAGAATGAACTTGAAGAGGAAATCAAAGGCAACCACATAAACAGAGATGAACTGGTTTCTGAAATTGTCGCACAAACTACTGCTAACATGCAGAAATTATTGCAAAGAAAAAAGAGAAAAATCAGAGTGAAGATAAGAAAAATAAAAATTAAGAAAAAGAGAAATATTGCGAAGAAAAGAAAATTCAAGAAAAAAATCGTAAAAGGAAAAATCAGAAAAATCAATAAAAACGTTTTGACTAAGAAATTATTGAAGGCTGATATCACAACTTATCCTAGTGCACTCATTGTTACTGAAAGAAAAATGCAAAAAATAGGAAGAGCTGTTTTTGATGTTGCTAAAACTTTGAACAAGAATGTTTTGATGATTATGCAGGACAAGATGAAGGAAAGCGATGGTTTCGAACCGATTACTTACGATGCGATGTTAAATTCTGATGCTATTTTTGTTGTTGCTAAAAAGAATATGAGGGAAAATCCTTCTTTGCAATCGATAAAAACAACTAAGAAAATATTTATTGTTAATAACAAAATGAAATTCACTGAAATGAACTAAAATTTGTACAAAACTTCTTCGAAATCAACAATCCTTTTTCCTTCAATTCGGATTCCTTCTTTTTCCAATAATTTTATTTTTGTTTTAATTCCACCTTTAGCAGAATAAAATCCAACACTTCCATCAGATTTTACAACACGATGGCAAGGAATTCCCGGTGCATAAGGATTGTTTTTTACGCAAGTTCCAACTGCTCTATATGCCTTGGTTCCTAATTTGTGCGCTATAATGCGATATGTTGTGACTTTTCCTTTTGGAATTCTTTTCATCATTTCCAGAACTTTTTGCTGGAGTTTCATCTTAGTAATTATTTCAAATGAAATTTAAATAACTGAACACGAAACGAATTGAAAAAATGAGGAAGAAATATTGCAGAATTTTTCCTAAAGTCATACCAACCAGGAATTTATTTCTGTCCATTTTCAGAAAGCCGACTAAAACATTCAGAAAATCTGCTGGAAAGAACGGAATCAAATTCACAATAAAGACAGCATATTCTCCCCACCTGTTCAGCCATTTCTCTGCATCCTTTATTTTCTTGTGGTATACGTATTTCGATCCGACAACACCGAGATAATAATTGACAAATTCACCTGCTATCGCCCCCGCTGAAAGCACTGCAAGAATTATCCATGGATTAAATTTCAGTTTGACAAAAATAGGAATTAAAAAAGACGAGTAGCCCGGAATAAATACCAAAGCTGAGAGAAAAGATGAAACTAGCAAGCCAAAAAGTCCAAAGTGGAAAAAAAGTGCAATGATTGCTTCGAAAGCCATGAATTGAATTTGCTTTTTGCAAACTTAAGATTATGAGAATAATTAATATATATGAAAAGCGAATCGAACGGAATGAACTGCGTAATCATGAAATGCAATTCAAAAGCCATTACCTCTTGCAACAACTGCAGGATGCCCGTTTGCTCTGAACATGGAAGAAAGATTGATAAATTTTTTTTGTGCATAAATTGCTTCGAATTTACTAAAAAGCTGCGAAAATAAACTTTAGCTGCTTTTCACCCAATTCACTGAGAAAGTTCCAGGATTGCTCAGAGAACCAGTATTAGCAAGAATTTTTCCAGCATTGTTTGTCATGCTGACGATTGTATTTGGCAGAAGATTGAAATAACTGGTAGAACTTCCTACAGCAGCATTTGAAAATGTAATTGTTCCAAAATTGGCTAAATTCGTCAGCTGACAACTCACAAAACATAATGCAGGTCTTTCAATAATTGCTTCTGCTGTACTTTGATCTGGAGAAAATGTTTGAGTTGTTGTGAAAGTCTGAGTTTTTCCTTTATGTGTATCTGAAATCGTTATCAACCAAACTCCAGGAGTTGATGTCTGTTGCACTGATGCCGTTATTGTATCACCAGCGTAGACTGAAAAATTCGGAATAACTTGCTCTGCATTAACTGGATATATTTCCCACCATGCATAATAAATCGGATTACAAGAAGGTTTTTTACTTGAGCTAGGTAATTGAACATTAACAACAGCACTATCTTCCATCATTAGACCATGGAATTTTGATTGGCCGCCAGTTGTAGCTCCTCCAATACAATCTTGTTCTGTTCCTGTTTGAATCAAATATTGATTTCCATTAACTCCACCAATTCCTACCCACGCAGATGAATAACCGGAATTAGTTATTTTAACACTAGGAACAGTCCATGTCGCGCTGGCGTAATTGTAAGTTGAGCCTGTTACGTAATAGCCAGCCCAATTCAGAGAATAACTGTTGTAAAGTCTCTGCAAAGGCTTGCTAAAAACCGATAACGCAAAAGATGGTAAAAGCAGTGTTGAGACTAAAACAATTGCAGTTGCAAATAAAGCGAAATTTACTTTGTCCATAGTTTTATTCTCGTTCAGTTAACTATTTAAAAGTTGTGAAAATGGCTTAAATACCAATGTAAGCGGTATCTTTAAGATAGGAGAATACGCATTTTAATATTGAAAGGAGGACAATTCGGTTGCTCTTTTAAGAAAAGAGCGCGGCTATAATGACCTCTGTTCAGTGTTCATCCATTCACGTAACTGCTGGACTTTACCTAGTTGCGTGGGTCTGCGCTGATTAAGTCCATTATGACGCGGGAAGATAACCTTGTACAAAACTCAGGTCGGTAGATAAGGTATCGAGCCGACGAATCTGATACAGGAACTTTCCACCGAGTCCAGATCTTCTTTTATTCATTCTTGTCGTTCTTGAAAATTATTTTTAAAAAAAGAAGTTGTTAATTTATTTCTTATTATTAAATAAATGATTATGGTACACGATTAGAAACGCCTTTACAACTTTTATTAGTTGTATAAGCTTTATTTGTATGATAACTAACTTTTTTAGCGAATATGAGAACTGAACCTGAGTTAGCTGAAATTGTTGGTGCTTTTATCGGTGATGGATTTACAAATGTTTATAACAAAAAAATTTTCATAACAGAATTTACAGGACATCCTAAAAATGATTTCAAGTATTATCATGAAATAATAATTCCTTTGATGAGATATTTATTTCCAGCAAAACCTAATGTTGCTTTTCGATCAAGAAGTTTGAGACTCAGATATAACTCTCGACAAATTCATATTTTTCTGACAAAAATAATTGGATTGCCTGCTGGGGTAAAAAGTCAGACAGTTACAATTCCAAAAATATTTTTAAAAAACAAAACAACTTCAAAAGCAGTCTTAAGAGGCATTTTTGATACTGATGGTTGCATTTTTTGGAATAAAAGAAAAATTTACAAAAGTTATTATCCACGTTTGTCTATAACTACAAAAAGTAAAAAATTGGCTTATCAGTTAAAGCAAATGCTTACAAAATTAGGATTTAAACCATGTCTTTTATGTGATAAATGGCAAAATAAAAATGCTTTTCATATAGATGTTTATGGGAAGAAACAAATGAATAAATGGGTAAGAGAAATAGGTTTTTCTAACCCACATCACATAGAAAGATTAGTGCCTCAGTAGCTCAGTTAGAAGAGCGTGTACGACTTTATGTCGACGTAAGCATGGTAAGCACAAGGTCTCGGGTGCAATTCCCGACTGAGGCTCAAAAACAATAAAAATTAACTATTTAGGATAACAAATAAAATAGAGATATAATGAATTCCAAAGAAGTAATTTTTGCAATAATTTTCGTGATTTTTCTTGCAAGTATTCAGTTTGTTTTAGCCCAGGAAAATTCTAATGTTGGAATAGGAGCTACTGCTTCATATCAAGTTATTTCATATAACGGAACTACGACTACCACTTCTACAACGACAACTACTGCAACAAGCGTAACAACAAGTTCCACTACAACAACATCTACAACAACAACTACGACTACTGAAACAACACCACCTGTTGGTGCAACATCCGAAACATCTACTACAACACAAACAACAACTGAAACTACTGTGCCTACTTCTCCAATAGTTGCATGGGTAATTTTCGTTGGTTCAATTGTTATTTTGGGTGAATTTCGCTGGTTCAAAACGAGTTCTGGTTGGCATTAAGCTATCGAAACAATTATTACTTCTAGACATTCTAATTTAATTATGCTCTATCAGTGCGTTGTATGCGGAGAAAGAATAGCAGTTGATCATTCTGAGTTAAGAATCACACCCATGCATTGCAGAAAAGTTTGTGCGAATTTGTTTGAAGAATAATTTTTTTAGATTTACGAAGTAATTTTGAGAGGATTATAAATAAATTATGTTTGTAGTTTCGAGCAGAACGCCTATAGAAATCTATATATACCACTAAAGAGTAGTTATAAATATGGCAGCTAGAGATTCTCAATTATGGGGGCGAAGCAGACCAGACCCTCGAATAGCCACAATTAAAAGAATTATACAGAGAGAATATGATGGACTAAGACTTACAGAAAAAAGATATGCATGCCTTATGCAGTCTGTCGCTTCTACGGTGGCAAATTATGATTTTGCAAAAGCTGGAGATAAAGTCAACTCAATTGGATTTCCTGATTTGACACCAAAAAATTTCTTGTCGCAGGAACTGATGGGGTACATGAAATTGCCATTTGCAGTTGCTGATGAAATACGAGATGCATTGGACTATGTTAGAGTGGATGAGCTATTGGTTTGGTGAATTCATAATTTTCTTTTTCTTACTGCATCCAACAACATTTTTCTCTCAGTTTTCACAATCGTCGAACGAACTTTTTCAATTGCATCCATGTTCACAGAAATACTATCGATTCCGCTTTGAACTAGAAATTCAACCAGTTCCTGATCGTTTGACGGACCTTCTCCGCAGATAGAACTCTCAACATTATTATTTTTGCAAATGTCAATCACATACTGAAATATTTTTTTCATAGCAGGATGCTTTTCTGAATAGAGATTTTGAATTTTCGTATTTCCTCTGTCTATTCCTAAAGTAAGTTGAGTCATGTCATTGCTTCCGAAGCTAGCAAAAGAGATTCCTTCGCGACAAAAATCATCAATAGTCAGCGCAGCAGCAGGCGTCTCAACCATTATTCCGAATTTTCCGCCGAATCCGATTTCATTCATGATCTGTTTTGTTTTTTTCAACTCCTCGACAGAAATAATGAAAGGGAACATAACCAAAATGTTCGTCAATCCTTCTTCATGCAGTCTTTTTACTGCAGTCAATTCTGCTTTCAAAATTTCTGGATCGTCAAGGCTGCGGCGTATTCCATGCCATCCGAGCATAGGATTTGCTTCTTGTTCTTCCTGCTCCCCTCCTTCAAGATTTCTGAATTCATCGCTTCTTGCATCAAGCGTTCTCACCCAAACTGGTTTCGGATTGAATGCTTTCGCAATCGGACGGATTCCTTCCATAAGAAGCTGAATGTATTCTTCGCTTCTTCCTTCGCGCATGAATTTTGCAGGATGCACCCCATTTTTCGCAATCATATGCTCAATTCTCAGCAGACCTACTCCATCAACTCTTTTCGCAACTTCTTCCGCTCTTTCTGAAAAAACCATGTTCACTTTCAAAGATGTTACCATGAATTCGCTTGATTCTGTTTCTGAAAAAATTTGCTGCTCGACTGGTTTTTGCAAACTGACTTCTCCTTCGTAGACCTTTCCATCATAAGCATCAACAGTAATTCTCTGTCCGTCCTGAAGTTTTTGCGTAGCTTCTCTTGTGCCGACAACAACTGGAATTCCCATTTCTCTTCCGACTATTGAAGCATGCGCAGTCATTCCTCCTTCATCAGTCACAATCGCAACGCTGCGACCCATCGCAACTACCATATCTGGACTCGTCATCTTTGTAACAAGCACATCTCCCTTCTGCACTTTAGCCAAATCAGAAAGTGTTCTCACAATTTTCACAGTTCCAGTTGCGATTCCCGGAGAGCTTCCCATTCCGCTGATCAAATTATTTCCTGAAATTGAAACTATTTCCTTTTTTGCCTGCGTTGTAACTGCGCGAGTTTGAACAATGTAAATTCTTCCTTTTTCTATTGCGAATTCGATATCCTGATGTTTTTCATAATGCTTCTCGATTAAAATCCCATAATTCACAAGCTGCTTCAATTCATCATCTGTCAAAACTTGCGCATTTATTTTGTTATAAGGAACAGAAATATTCGCAGTTCTGTCTGAATAATCCCTGACTCTCATCTTTTCTTTTTTTCCGATTTTCTTTTCCAAAATTCTCCCATAGCGCGAGAGAATGTAAGTGTCCGGCTCTATTTCTCCGCTGACCAGATTTTCTCCGAGCCCCCAAGTTGCTTCGATGACAATATTTTCTTCTCCAGTAGTTGGATTCACAGTAAACACAACTCCAGATTTTTCTGAATTGACCATTTTTTGCACAACAAGAGCAATAGAAGAATGAGAGACTTGATGCTCGTGCCTGTAATAAATTGCACGCTGTTCATAAAGCGAAGCCCAAGCCCTTTTCACAGAATCAAGATAAGTAGGAATTCCTCTGACATTCAAAAAACTTTTCTGCTGTCCAGCAAAAGAAGCTGTCGGCAAATCTTCGGCAGTCGCAGAACTTCTCACTGCAACCAGCGCATAGTCTCTTCCAGAAGTAATTAGTTTTAGCGCTTCAACGCTCTCAACTTCTTGTGAAAAAGAAATATCCTGATAAGCTTTGACTATTTCATTCCTTATCGGAAGAGGAATTTCTGAGCGAATTATCATTCTTTGAATTTCATTTGCTGCCTGCGTCAGAGTTTCAGTGTCTTGAACATCTGTGTTAGCTATAATTTGATTTATTTTTTCATCGATATGATTTGCTTCTAAAAATCTGTCAAAAGCTTCAGTGGTAATCACGAATCCAGGAGGAACAGGCAATTTCAGATTTGATATCTCTGCGAGATTCGCTCCTTTGCCTCCGGCAAGCGCAAGAGAGTTTTTTCCCAGTTTGTCAAACCACAAAACATATGCCATCAAATAGAATTTGATTTTGATATTAAATTAGTTTTCATCTTTTGTATGAAACCGTTTCTAATTTAAATAATTTCTTTCACTATTTTCAACTATGCCTTACCTTTCACAGGTATTGCCAGATTTTGTTATTAATGCTACTTCACAAACAACTCCAATCTATATTGCCTTAAAAGCACTCGAAGGAATAGGTGTTCTAAAGGAAGAGAGCAGAGCAGTTCCCTCCCGTATGCGTGTTTCAGCTTATGAAATGAGATATGTAAGGACTGAAAGTGGATACACATTTGCTTCAAAAAAAGTCGAAATCGATAGAGCGACTGCTAATGATTTGATTAAAAAATTAGAGCAAGCAGATATTGTTGTTGATCGACCAAGTCTAAAAGTGCCGAGCTGTGAATTTTTTATGATTCCAAATATTGATATAATGCAGGGAAATGATGATGCTGTTGTTGTAAATATTAAATGAAAATTTAATTGAATTTCTTTACTCGCTAATGATTTTCAAAGGAGTAGAAATCTTCAAACTTATTTTGTGCAGAGCTTTTTTTGCGATTTCAAAATTTTCCTTGTTGACTTTCAGCATGACTAATTTCTGATTTGGTTTTATTTGGACCGCTGTTCCGATTGGATGTCCGAAGTTTGCCCTCATTCCTTGGGAGAATCTGTCTGCCCCTGCTCCTTGTGCGATTGAATGCTCTCTAATCACATGGTGAGGGAAAAGTAAAATTTTCATAAAGAAATTGGCTCCGAGATTTTTTTCCAAAAATTTAGTCGCAACAATTCTTGCTGCTTCAAGAGCATTGTCTCTTATTTGAACGTGCAGCTTTGCCAGGCCGTACAGAGTAGTATCATAATTTCCTCTTGTTCCCATTTCAAACTGATGTAGTTTTGGAAAAGGAACTCCTACTACATAACTCTTTCTTGGATTTTTTCGCGACTGCCTTGTATACGGTCTTTCTATTTCTCTTGTTGTCCTTCCTGGTCTTATTGGCACATATGACACCTTAGTTTATTTTATTTCTATATCGGTATTACTTTTTAAGCTTTAAATCTAATTTGCCAATAAAAAGATTATGAAAAGACCAAACTGGGATAATTACTTTATGAATATTGCAAATGCTGTAAAAGAAAGATCAAATTGCATCACAAGCGGAGCGAAAGGAGCTATTCTTGTCAAAGATAAAAGAGTTATAACAACAGGCTACAATGGAACGCCTATCGGAATAAAAAATTGTTTTGATGGTGGATGTGAAAGATGCACGAAAAGGGAGAAAGGCGAAATTCAATCGGGTCAAGACTTGGACAAGTGCATCTGCCTGCATGCTGAACAGAACGCAATACTTCAGGCTGCATTTCACGGTGCGAGCACAAACGGCTCTACGCTCTATTCAACCCATAATCCGTGCAGTGAGTGCGCGAAAATGATTATCAATGCCGGGATAAAAAGAGTTGTGAGTGCTGTTCATTATGCTGATGATTTCGGAAGCAGACTGATGAAAGATGCTGGAATAGAACTTGTGAGAATGGAAGAATAAAAACGAAATTTAAATACTGCGCGAAAACAAATAGTAAATAGTTATTTTAGGAAAAAATGGAGGTGTGAAGTGAATGGGTAAATCATTAGTTGTCAAGTCCGCGGTACGTTCTCATATAAAAGGAATGAGGGTAAGTGGAGATTTCTTCATTGCTTTGGACAAGGCTGTTGCGTACAAAATTGAAAAGGCAATAGTCAGAGCGAAAGCGAACGGAAGGAAGACATTGAGACCAGCAGACGTATAAGAAACTCTTTGCAATTTTTTTATTTTCGTTTACTTCTTCAACTATTTTAAATTGAAAAACAAATTTGGTTAAATGAAAGTTGTCGGTTTGACTGGAACAATAGGTTCTGGGAAGACTACTTTTAAGGAAGTTATTGCGAGAAAAAAGAATTGTGATTATGTAAGTCTTTCTACTTTGATTATGGAGGAGACTATAAAAAAGAGAGGGCTTTCTGTAGATAGATTCAACAAACAGAATTTAGGAAATGAATTAAGACAGAGATATGGAACAGACGTTCTTGCAAAGACTGCTTGGAATTTCATGCAGAAAAATAAAGATATTCTGATTATTGATGGAATAAGAAATCCCGGCGAAGTGGAATTTCTGAAAAAAATAAATGGAAGAGATTTTATTTTAATTGCAGTTGATGCACCGCGCGAAATAAGATGGGAAAGGGTTCAAAAAAGGAATCGTCCAACGGATCCTAAAAGTTTTGAAGAATTTTCAAAAATAGATGACAGAGATCAAGGTATCGGCGAGCCTGACTACGGGCAGCAAGTAAGGAAATGCATTGAGATGGCCGACTTTGTTTTGGATGGTAATGGACCGCTTGAAGAATTTGTGAAAAGATGCGATGAAATTATTGCTAAAATTTAAGTATTTATTCGTGAATTGTGAAATTTTCTTGTGGCTCATAACTTTAAAGGAAAATTTATTGTCATAGAAGGTATCGAGCTGAACGGGAAGGATACTCATGCAGCAGCGCTGTCGAAATATTTCTTTTTCAAGAACAAGGCGCACTCAGTGGTTCTGACTCGCGAGCCGACAAAATTGACCGAAGAAGGGAGGTTGCTTCGAAAGATGCTGGTTGAGATGAAGGAACCTCAGAAGGAAAAAGAAAAACTTTTCGAATTGTATATTGCCGACCGAAGGAAACATGTAGAAGGTTTGATCATCCCGGCTCTCAAGTTCGGGAGCACGGTAATTTGCGACAGATTCAAGCATTCCACGATTGCGATTCAGGGTGCGTTGGGAATTCCAGTTGAGAAAATAATCGAAGCTCACAAAGGAATGATAGTGCCGGATTTGACAATAATTTTGGACATAACCATTGATGAATATGCGAAAAGGTTTTCTGAGAGCGCCAGCACCCACAACGAAGTTTTCGACGAAGACAAGGAATTGATGATAAAAATAAGGGAAAACTATATGCGGATGCCTGAACTGCTGCCGGATGAAAACATAAAATTCATTTCATCCATGGAGCCATTTGAAGAAGTTCATCAGAAAGTTATTGCTGAAGTAGAAAAGATTTTGAGCTAAAATTTAGAATAAAAATTAAATTCCCAGCCAGTCAATCCATTTGTTTTTCTTTTCTTCCTGCTGGTCTTTTCTGCCTTTCATAATTTCCAGAACTTTCTTGGCCTGGGCTTCTGCTTCTATTGCTGCTTTCTTGTTGTTTCCTACTCCGCCAGTGTTTCCGACTCCAATCAGCAGAACATTTCCTTTTGTTTCTGAAATATTTTCTTCGACAAGCTGCATGACGCGTGGCAAGGCATCGAGCACTTCCTTCTTAATAGGCATAATTGCCTCTTCCTGACTCATCTTAATCACAAAAGTATCAATAGGAATGTTTCTTTTAGTCGCAATATTTTCTATGTAGCTTCGGTCAACTCCCGGCCCTCCGATTGCAACGCCGACTCCTTCTGCAACGCTTCCAGTCCTCTCTCCTTCCAATTTGGCTGCAGCATCTACTGTAATTATCTTTTTTATTTTTTGCGTTGCTACTATTTTTTCAGCAGCTTTTCCCAGTTTTCCAAGTCGTCCTCCAGGACCTCTCGCTTTCAAAATAAAAACATTTTTTCCCTTTATCTTTCTTTTCGCCATAAGAACATCCTCTTCAATCTCTTTTGTTTTTGTATTTTCAATCATGTGCGCAGCAAAAAGCGACCCAGCAGCATCTCCGATCGGCCATCCATTTGAAAGAGCTTCTGTTCCAGTTAGTAGTGCTTTTGCGATTCTTTCGATTAGTGGCATCTGCATTTGGTAAATCATAGCTAGCTGCGCGTTTTTTGTTTTTTTAACTAGTTCGCATATGTGACGTACGATTTTGAATATTTGGTTCAGACTTATTGCTCCTGACAGTCCCATGACTAAATTTGCTTGTTCTTCTGCATCAAGTTGGGGCGCGACCTTTTCTGCGAAAACTTTGAACCTCTTTTCAGAAAGATTTACGATGTGCTCGACTTTTGGAATTATTCCATATGGATCCAGATTGACCGGTTCGATTGCGAAGAATTCGAGAAAGTCGTTGACTTGATTTTTCGTTTTCTGGTCTTGCTTTTTTGTGATTTTTTTCACAATAATTTTTTTCGCATCATCTGTCATCTTCTCGAGAGAGACAGAAATACTTTCGAGTTTCATAATAGCCTGCCAGTAAGTCATTCTCATGTAAAGAACTGGCATGGCAATGAAGAAAAACAAGTAGAACAATATTGTTCCGTAATCCATGTTGCCGAGTGCCGGTATGATGCTTGCGATTTTTACCAACTCTTAAAAACTTAATCCTGCAATTATATATTACTAAGAATTTATAAATGTTCTTGAGTGGTAAAATGAAATGGAAAGCACTTTTTGCAGTTGTTCTCATTCTTGGTATTGCTGGATTTTTCTTTTTCACTAGTCTGGGAAGCCAGTACCTAGCGCAGATAAGCCAATACACCGGCGACCTCGGGCTTGGCAGCCTGACAGGATTTCTCACAAATCAAAAACCAGCAACCAGTTTTCCATTTATTCTGACTGCGCAGAACGCTGCGTTTTTTGCACAAGACTATAAAGTGACCAACGGAACAATTTCTGCAAGCGGTCTTTATCAGTACATAAACGCAGGAAATCTTAATTTGGAATCAACAAGCGGCAAGGAAATAACAATCTCTTTGCAGAATTACAACGGGGATTTCCAGATCAGCGCTGGCGGAAGCATCATTCTGAAAGGAACTGCGACTAATGTTCTGATCGGGGATCTTTCAGCAAGTTCAAACAAAATCAGCATCCAAATGGAAATACTTCCTTCAACTTATTCCCTTTCTTCATTCCAGCAGAACACGATAAATTTTGTCAGAATAACTGGAACTCTTCAAAGAACCACTTCTGACAATCCAGACACAATAAATCTTTCAAACAACAATGTGACAATTAAATATTTCTCAGGAAGCATTTCTCAAGGCAATGGAACTACAACTCTCCAAGGAACTGCTTCGTCGATTAAAGGGGACAATTTCTCTTTTGTTTAGATTTAGAAAATAAACTTCTCTTCAAGTATTCTAGCAGTTCCGCCATTTCTTTTTATTTCATTTGCTATAGACACAAGTTCTTTCAGATTTTCTGATTTCCAAAGAGAATGGTGAATTAGTTTTGCATTTAGTTTTGTTAAATCTCTGAATATTCTTACTCGCAGGGTGTTGCTTTCTTTTGGTATGTCGAAAGTAAGTAGGAATTCATTCTGCATGTGATGTAATACGTATTACATAAATAAATATTTGAAAAAAATTCAGATTAACCTAGAAAGCTTTCCAAATTATCATGCATTACTCCACTATCATTTCCTGTCGCTTTTCTTGCATGAGTCACAAGTGCTCCATAGAATGAATCATAAAATCTCCAGTTGAAGCCAAAATCTGATTCAAAGCACATTTGGTTCATTACGCCATCTTTCACTCCCTTTTCTAATCTTTCATACAAATCATAATCATTAGCATCAGTAGAAGTTGTTCCCAAAAATAAATTTCCTGCAAGTCTTCTAACATCTTCTGCTGAAGCTTGTCTGTAATATTTCTCTTCAAAACCTGGATACAAAGAGAACACGCCATGAGCAAGATAAATTTTTACATCGTTTTCTTTGATGAATTTTGCAAAAACTTCAAGCTGATCTTTACCAATGCACTGGGAGTGAAACTGAAATCTCTTGAATCCTTTTTCCAGTCCAGAATTCAAGGCTTCTTGAAGTGCATCTGTTCTATAATATAAACCATCATCGTGCAACTTAACAAAATGGAATGATTCAATAGTTCCTTGATATGCCTGCAACTCACGAAAATTATTGAAATAAAGTCCAAGCTTTAAGTTTTGTCTGTTTTTTATGATTTCTGGTATTAAGTCAATATGGGAAGGGAGGAGAATTGCCGCTATTTTATCCACATCGTATTTTGCTTTTAGTTCATCAACTTTTTTCATGTCAGCAAGCATAATTTCAGCTGGAAGTTTGGAAGCATATTGTCCTTCATAGTGCAAATGAACATGACCATCATTTATCATACATCAAAAGAAGCAACAAAAAAATAAATATTCATCAAATGCACAAAGCTTATAAATTCTCATTCTAAAGTGTCAATAAATAAAAGGTGAAATTATGGAAAAAATAGAAAAACCGAAAAAGAAGGCTGCAGATTCTACTATAGCGTTATTTGTAGACGGGCCTAATATGCTCAGAAAGGAGTTTCAAATTGACTTGCGCGAACTAAAGAAGAGAGTTTCGCACTATGGAAGAATTGTCATAGCAAAAGTTTTCCTGAATCAATTTGCTCCTGAAAAGCTGATTGAAGCAGTTATTAATGAAGGGTTTGAGTCTGTGATGGTTTTAGCTCAGAACGAAGAGTCGGGCATGGATGTTGATGTTTCAGTTGCGGTCGCTGCTATGGAAGCGCTGCTTGCAAAGGAAGTTGACATAATTGCAATTGCTTCGCGTGACGCAGACTATCTTCCAGTTATTCAGAAAGTAAAAGAATATGGAAAGAAAGCCATTGTTATCGGAGCAGAACCCGGATTCAGCGCAAGCATTCGTAATGCTGCAGATTACATCGAAAGTCTTTAGAATTTTTTTATTTTATTTTTCTTTTTTCAAATCATCTTTTTGAATTCATCCAGCACTTGCTTGTAAATTTCAATTAAAAGTTTATTTTCCTTATTCGCTTCCAAATGTGCGATTTTATCGTTAAAAACCGTTTCGAAATTAAGCTTGAACTCCTTGTGGGTTTTTGCCTGAACAGACAAGTCCTGTAATACTGGATCTAGTTTATCTAGCGCCTGAACTAACTTTGCTTCCGGCGTTTTCATTTCTTCGAATTCATGCCAAAGGCTGTAAACTTCGTCACCTAAATCCTGAGGTAATTTTGCTCGCAATTTTTTCGCTGCTTTTTCTTCTTCGACTTTTGTGAGTTCTTTATTTTTAGTGAAGTGGAATTCATCTCCGGCATATATTTCAACCAAATCATGAACTAAAGCAATCTTCATTGATTTCAGAACATCTAATTTATCTTTGACATCGTTTTCAAGCAGCAAAATCATCATACATAAGTTCCATGTATGGTCGGCATCGCTTTCCCTTCTATCAGGATTTGTAGTCCAGTTATGTCTTATCACGGTCCGGAATTTTCCGATTTCTTTTAAAAATTCAATCAATTGCGCTGCCCGTTCTTGCATATTCCATAATAAACTGTTGAAAAATTTAAATGCAGAAAAAGAAGAACTTAAAAATATACGAACCAAATAATAATAAGGTGATTTTTTAATGGGTTTATTGCACGACTTATTTGGAAGTAGCGGAGAAGAAGAAACCGTTGAAGTTCCTGAAGTAACTGAGGAGACTCCTGGACAGCAAGTGACAGTAAGAATCGAGACAATTAGGGATTTTGTCGATGTTGACAGAATCGGCAGGCTTGTCCGTGACGGAAACATTGTTTTCATAAAGACAAGAGAGCTTCAGAAAAAAGATCTCGGGGAGTTCCAGAACTGCGTTCAGAAATTGAAGAGAGTAAGCAACCAGTTCGGATTCGACCTTGCAGGAACAGAAGACGGATATCTTTTGGTCACTCCAACGTTTGCGAAAATTGCGAGATAGAAAAACGAAAGAGATTAATAATTTAGCGAGAACTCCTTTTCTGTGAGAGCTGTAATTTTTCATGATTTAATATCTTTTAACATTCACATTACTAATGAAGATTTTCGTAATGCAAGAAAGAAAGTCTTGGAATGCGATTTATACAGCGCGATTACAAAACAACCGATTGGTAAAAAACTTTATTTTCGTCATATAAGTAGCGGGATTTTGGGAACCGAGGATGCAATTGGAGTTTATGGAAATACTGAGGGTGAGCCGAATTATCAACTCATTGCAGGCGGTAAAGTTTATAGACAACTGAAAAGAGAGGGAAACATTTTGGCACATTATGGCCGCAATTGGATAGGGATTAAAAAAACCGACGACTCAAAAGACGAAACGATATGGGTCCACCCTTTACAGAGGTCTTTCCTCTCTTCTTAGTTTAAAAACTGCAGGAAATCTTCCAACTTTGTTAACCAAATCAGAAAAGAAAATGTCAAAATCCTTGTCGCTTAATTTTGCTCGCTGATCAGCTTCCACGAGAATGCTGGGAAGTCCGTATGTCGAATTTTTTACCAGAGAAAAAACAAATGAAGAAATCCTTTCTGCCTCCTGCTCTTTTCCGAGAAAATCAATCCTTATCGGTCTGTCGAATTCCGCTGGCTTCATGTAGAATGTAGAAATCTTTTCAGAAAAATCAGGGAATTCTTTCAGAATGAAATGATTTTTTTCAGCATACGGAAACGCAAACGTTCTTTCTCCCAGCTTCATCGCATATGTCAGAATATTCGTGTCTCTTGTTTTTTGCAGCAGAATTTGCTGTTCGGAATTCAATTGAACTTTTTCAGAAACCACATCGCAAAATCTCTTTCCTCTCGAATCTTCAACTACTCCAGCAATCAGAGTCTTTTCAGAAAGTGAAAATAATTTTTTATAAGTTTCAATCATTTTTTCATACGTCTGCAGCAAAAAATCTGCCTTTGAAGTGTAGTGAGGAACTATCGAGCCGTGCATCAAAAGAATATCTGGAGAGAATTTTTCGACGACTTCCTTTGCTGTTGTAACTTCCGCAATCTGCCTCTTCATATTTGCACTTATTTCGAATTCCATTTCTGAAAATGGATCAAACGATGCTTCAGGAATCGGGGAAGGAATCGGCTGCGGATAGTATTCTGTTTTTTTCAATTTTCCATTTTCAAAATGAAAAATCACTCCAGCTGTCCTGATAAGAAGGAGATCTATTCCATGCAGGCTTTTTTTGATTATCCCTCCGTCTATTCCGGCAACTGTCAGATTTTCTAAATTATTTTCAGCGACTTGCGAAAAAATGTTTTGATTCTTCCTCATTAATTCAGCAATGTCTTTTCTTTTTTGTTCAGCTTCTATAACTCTTTTGGCAATTAATTCAGTAGCTTCAATAAAATCCTTCATTAAATCAAATAACAGCTGCAAAGTTATTTAAGTAAGGAAAGCAAATAAAAATCTTGATTGAAATGCCTGCAATGATGTGGCCTTATGCTGGAAATTACATGTGGAGTAATATGGGAAATATGATGTCAAGTATGAGCTCATTTCTTCCATTTGGATTGTTTAGTTTAGGTATTTTTTCAATATTTTTCTTTCTGATTGTTGCTTTGTTTTTCATTTTCTGGATATGGATGCTTGTTGACTGCGTAGTGAAAAAGAAGTTCGATGACAAGCTTATTTGGGTCTTGGTGTTAATTTTCCTGCACTTTATTGGCGCTTTGCTGTATTACTTCCTAGTTTACAGAAAACAGAAAAGATGAAATTTCTTTATTTAGAAAATGCAATTTCTTTTTATGAATTTCTCGAAATATCAGACATTTGTCTTTGATTTGGACGGAACTATATGGAATACAAAAAAGCTTTTTCCTGGCGCAGCTGAAACTATTGAACGAATAAGAAAAAAAGGAAAGCAAGTTCTTTTTATTTCAAATCACACTATAACAGCCAGAGTCGATCTGGTCAAAAAATTGCAGAAATTAGGATTGCATATTCATGAAAATGAACTAATTACTGCAAGTGAAGGAGCTGAAGAATTTCTGAAAGGAAAAAGAGGAAAAGTTCTTGTTTTTGGAAGCGGAGTAAAAAAGGATTTCAGAAAATTTGGAATCAAATTCACGGAAAAACTTCCATCAAAATATGTTGTCTTAGGTCACGATCCGACAATTGATTACAAAAAACTAGCAATGATTTACAAAGCATCATCTCAAGGAGCAATAGTTCTAACAACAGGAGTCGGAAGACTATTTTCTTACGGAAATGAAATGCTGCCTGGAATGGGTGCTTTTGTTGCTGCAATTGAACTTATGACGCAGAAGAAAGTTCTTTTTGTCGGAAAACCGTCGAAATACATGGCAAAATTAATTCTCAAAAAAGTGAAAGGGAAAAAAGTCGTGATGTTCGGTGATGAAATGAACGGCGACATTCCTTTTGCTAAATCTCTGGGATGGACTGCAGTTCTTGTTCTTACTGGTGTTGACAAAAAAGTTTATGGAAAAGTTAAGCCTGATTTTATTTTGAAAAGCGTCGCTAACATAAAATTGTAAAAAAATTATTATTTCTTTTTAATTTCTGCCATAATATTTTTCGGAATTTCTCTGCATCCGCAGTTCTTCGCGTGCTCTATGTGCCAATGTATTCTCTGATCTAAAGTAGGATTTTTCGGCATCCTGTTCGACTTGTGCCACTTTGCATTTATCATTTCACCACTTGTGTTTTGGATTTCTTGGAATGATTATCCAAGCAATCAAGTAAGCAAAAATTCCAGTACCAAATCCTAAAATAAATAGAACCCATAGCAAACGAATAATTGTTGGATCGACATTAAGATATTCTGCAATTCCTCCGCAGACTCCTCCAATTATTCTATCTTTTGCTGATCTGTAAAGTCTTTTGACAGCCATTTCAATATCTGCCCCAATTCCAAAATATTTTGTTCATAAACATTGCTATGTAGCCGACGACGATAAAGATTACGAAAATTGTTGGCAAGTATGTTGATATTATGTTAGCTGCTGTTGTCAAAAAATGAGTTTGCGGGATCGTGTTCAGCAGATTGAGGGCCCACGCAGCGAACCACAGCGCAATTGCAACGCTTATAGCAACTGTTATCGGTGAAACAATCCAATAATTCTTCCAGTATCTTTTTGAAAAATATTCATTGTATCCGGAAAAAAGGAAAATCGCGAAAAGCAGAGGAAGATAAGTAAAAAGGAAATCGTAGACAGCAGAAATGAAAGCGCTTCCAACAAAAACATTCAGAATTTTCAAAACAATTATTGCAAGAGCAATTCCAATTACTCCAAAGATGCTACCGATTAGAGGTCCGACAAAACCGAAGGTTCTGTACCAAAATTCTCTGCCCGCATGCCTCATTCTTCTTTTTTCCATCCTTCTTCCGAATTCTTCGCCCCATCTTTGCATCGAGTCTCCAAATTCCTCTCCCCATTCTCTCCATTCTTCTTCAGTCTTTCCGTAATATTTTTCCGGTCTTTTTTTCTTTCTCGGCATGCTCTTCAATTAATTTTTTGTATGCAAAGAATAAGAATTAATTGGCAAGACTTTATAAGCACTAAAGAATAAATTAAATTTAAATGGCACTGACAACTACATTTATTGCAATACTTATTGCAACATTTCTGATTCTTTCAGTATTTCAGTTTTACATTCAGTCATACGTTCAACCTGGCGCAGAGATTCAAGGAGGAGTTCTTGGCTCATCACAAAAATGCGTTACAGGAACTGCGACCTCATCATCAGGTATCAAGTATGGAAATTACAGAATTTATTCTGATTTAGGAAGCAATAGCGTGTGGGCTAGAATAATAATAAAAGACTCTAAAGGTAAAACCGTTGATACTCATATTGTTAATCAAGGGGATTCTTATTACTCATCAGCAACCGGTCTGACAATCAGGGTCTACAAAGTCAGCGCTCTCCAGGATGGAACCATTGTTGGAGTCGTTTTGTATATTGGCACGAATTGCAACGTTCCGACCACAACTACAACAACGACAACATCTTCAATTCAATATAAAGTTTGCACTTATGTCAATCCAAATAATATAAACGGTTCGTTTTATCTCAACGGTCAAACAGTTTATGATGGACAGATTGTAAATATAAACCCAAATGTTGCATATCCTATTGCTGCTAATGTTCCTTCTGGATACAACTTCGTTACTTGGACATATGCAAGATCTGTAAATATTTCAAATCCTTCTTTGGCAAATGCATCTGTTGTTTTCGGAACTTCTGGATGGGATGGAACTTGCGTTGGTAATTTGGGAGTAAATTATCAGCAAGTGATTTCCACAATAACCACTTCGACAACTACTATTCCTCCTACAGGAAATTGTGTTTCTGGAACTGTTACTGCTACTTCAAGTGTTTCTTATGGTAGTTACAAAATTTATTCTGATTTAGGCAGCAACAATGCTTGGGCGAGAATTATTATCAAAGATTCAGCTGGAAATACTGTAGACACAAGAATAATCAATGTAGGAAATTCTTGGGATTACACAGCTCTCGGTTTAAGAATTAAAATTTTGAATGTAGCTGCTCTTCAAGACGGAACTGTTGTGGGAACAACAATTTCAGTTGGTCCTCTAGGAGTTGTTTGCTTTAATAAAGTTCAAGTAAGTGTTTATCCGATTCAGGGAATGACGGCATATTATGAAAACGGAAGTATGGAAGCTAATTTGAATGGATTAGCTATTTCTGCAGATCAACCTTTGCTTTTCAACGCAGTTTCTTCATTTCCAAAACCAACTAGTGCTCTCTATATTTTGTTTGGCGCACAGAAACCAAATGGTTATCCTGTAATGATTGGTACTTGGAATAACACTTTGCAAAAAGTCATGCTTTATCAACAAAATCAAAATGTTTTTTACAGCTGGGGTCAAAATGCTTCTTTCTATGCGTTTACGGTTGGTGGTATGCCTACCATTCCTGGCAAAACATTTCAACTTACTTTAGGCATTGGATATGATTATCCAAGTTATATTCTCTATCTTGGTAGTTATCCGACTGGCGTTCAAGTAAAATTCCGAAATACAACTGCTACTTGGAATTCGATTACTCCTCCTTCCTTCCGATTAGGTTCTCTTACTGGAGTTGCAGAAGCTGATGAAATTATTGCTACAATAAACGGAACTGCAATAAATATTGGCACTATGAATAGTCTTGTTCAAACTGATATTGGATGGACAGTAATATATCCAGCTCAAAGTGGCACAACAGATTCTTTTGTAGTTTCTATTCCTGTTTAAATTATTTCATCTTTTTCTGGCAAAGAAATATAAGTTAAAACCAATTATTCTTTAAGAAAGGTGATAAATTTCACAGAAAGATGGCTAGTTACAGCAGCTCTTCCATACAGCAACAATCTGCCTCACATAGGAAACATAGTCGGTTCGCACTTGCCAGCAGATATTTTTACAAGATTTTTGCGGCTTTTTGGAGAAGATGTTGTTTTTGTTGGAGGGACTGATGAGCATGGAAGTCCTGTCGAAGTTGCTGCTTTCAAACAGCACATCACGCCTCAAGAGCTGACAAACAGGCTTTATATTTTGCACCAAAGAATTTATGACTGGTTTGGAATTTCCTATGACAATTTTTCTCGGACATCAAATGAAACAAATCACAAAATAACGCAAGAAATATTTCTGCGTCTTCTGAACAACGGGTTCATTACAAAAAAGAAACTGCTGCTGCCGTACTGCCCGAACGATAAAAGATTTCTGCCTGACAGATGGGTAGAAGGAACGTGTCCCTACTGTAAATTTAAAGGCGCGCGCGGCGATCAGTGCGAGAATTGTGGAAGACTGCTAGATCCGCAGGATTTGATTGATCCTTATTGTGTTATTGACAATACAAAACCGATTTTCAAAGAAGTCGAGCATTTATTTTTGGATTTGCCAAAAATTGAACCGCAACTTTTGAAGTGGATAAAATCGCAAAAGCACTGGAAGCCTAATGTGAAAAATACCGCATTGAGTTGGATAAAAGAGGGACTGAAGACAAGAAGCATAAGCCGCGATCTTAACTGGGGAATCTCTATTCCTCTTGAAGGATATCAGAACAAAGTCTTTTATGTCTGGTTTGAAGCACCGATCGGATACATCAGTTCAACAATCGAGTGGGCGGAGAAAAATAGAAAGAACTGGAAAGATTACTGGCAGAATGAGACAAAAATAGTTCACTTCTTGGGAAAGGATAATATTGTTTTTCATACAATCACGTGGCCTGCTACTCTAATGGGTGCTGGTGGATTTACTCTGCCGTACGACGTTGTTGGTCTTGAATTTCTGAATTATGAGGGGGACAAAATTTCGAAGAGCAGAAACTGGGGAATATTTTTGGACTACCAGAATGCTGTGAAAGTGATACAGAATGAGAATGTGATTGATGTTGATCCCGATGTTCTTAGATTTTATTTGGCCTTGATTATGCCGGAAACAAAAGACTCGAATTTTGTTTGGAAGGATTTTCAGGAAAAAATTAACGCAGAATTAATCGGAAATTTCGGGAACTTTGTTTACAGGACTCTTAGCTTTCTTAAAACAAACTTCAATTCAGTGATTCCAGAACCGGACACTCTTTCAGCAAAAGACAAAGTTATTTTCAAAAAGATTTCGGAAAAGAAAAAAATTATTCAGCAGTTAATTTACGACTATAAGTTCAGAGACGCGTTAAAAGAAGCGCTCGAGCTTTCGGCAGCAGGCAACAAATACTTCCAAGACAAAAAGCCATGGAAAATTTTGAAGAGTGATCCTGAAGCGACGAGAAACACGCTGTATGTTGCAGTGAATTTGGTGAGAAGCCTAGCTATTATTTTTTCTCCATTTGTTCCTTTTGCATGCGAAAAAATCTGGAGCCAGCTCAATCTTGGAAATATTTTTTCAGAAAAGTGGGATGACTTGGATAAAACAAAATTAGAGCCCGGCCAGAAAATAGGAAAAATCGAACCTCTTTTCAAGAAATTCGAAGTTGAGGAGAAGTAGTCAAACAGGAAGTCCGAACATCTGCGCGAGCTTTTCCATTTTTCTGAATTCGTTCAAAAAATTTATTCCCTTGTCGGTTATCCTGTAGTACGTCCTGTTTTTTTCGACAACGACTTCGATGAATCCCTTTTGCAGAAGAGTATTCAGATATTCCTTCAAAAGCTTGTGCGACAGGTTTGCCTTGTAGAGAATGTGCGTCGGCTTTACTTTGTTCTCTCTTTCTATTACTCGCAGTACGTCTACAATAATCTGCATTGACGACCGTCTTTCGTTCACCTTCGAGTCACCTTCACCAGCATTAGCAAAAGTGAAGTGAAGCCTATGAGAAGCGACAGATGCGCGAATGCGAAGAACAGCGGTGAAAATGGGATGCTAAACATCAGAACATGGTAGAAAAGAATTGCGGCAAATCCGATAGGAACAAGCGCGGCAACTCTTGTTTTTGCTTTTGTTTTCCTGTAATTTCCGAATGTTTGTATCACGATCAAAAATAGAAGAATAGCGGAAAGAAGATGGAACGGCTGGAAGTATGCGTTCTCAAACGGATACAGAACGTAAATTGGCTGCAGGAACAAGACGTTGAACGTGAAAATGGGTGCTATCTGCAAAAACAGTTTCTTTCTTTCTTTTTTCTTAAAAATAGGATAGCTCAACAAGAACAAGAGATAACCGACTGCTGAAGTGATGTAGTAAGAATAGTTTCCGTAAAGAATCCATGACAGGTGCTGCTGAGTAATTGTACAGTTGGGTTCGCACCGTTCAAAATGGAGAATGCTGTATATATTGCTTGCTGCCAAGATTATGAAACCGATTGTGATGAAAACAAAGGACAAATTGAGAAGCAGGTGCTGTCTTTTTCTTGTGAAATTGTAGAGCTTGAAAGAAAAGTAGCTGAGAAGAAGTCCGATCAGAGCCGCAAAAAAATACATCACAGAGCCGAATTCGTAAAACCACATCGGGACGATTATAGTCATACATTTCTATTTGTCCATTCAGCTTAATTAAATGTGGAACTAAGTTCTAGATTTTCTTTTCACAAACAAGGTATACTATATATTCCAATTATTTGATACCCGAGTGGGCAGGTGTCATTGATCCAAAGTTCCGACACCGACATGTGCCCATTTAGGAAAGATAAAAGGAGGTGATCAAAAAAAATTGCAACTAACAATAAAAAATATCTTTGTTAAGGAAAGTTATATAATATGCGAAGGAAATTTATATATGCGTATATGTTAAATATTTGAGTTTTATAAAATTGAATGAAAATGAGTTGTAATTATGGCATCGGTTATAGAACTGGATCAAGTAAGCAAAGTCTACAAAATGGATGAAGTTGAAGTTCAAGCGCTGAATAAGGTAGATGTAAAAATAAAAAACAAAGAGTTTGTGGCAATAATGGGACCAAGCGGTTCTGGAAAATCGACCATGCTGCAAATGATAGGATGCTTGGACAGACCTACATCTGGAAAAATATTCTTAGACGGAACAGATGTCTCGAAGCTGAACGATTCCCAATTAGCAAGAGTTAGAGGAAAAAAAATTGGTTTTGTCTTTCAGTATTTTAATTTGTATCCGACTTTGACAGCGCAGGGAAATGTTGAATTGCCTATGATGATAATCGAAGAGGATAAAAAATACAGGAAAAAAAGAGCTTTGGAATTATTGAAAATAGTTGGTTTAGAAAAAAGAGCAAACCATCTGCCGTCCCAGCTGTCAGGAGGGGAGAGGCAGAGAGTTGCAATCGCAAGAGCGCTTGCCAATGAACCGACGTTCCTTCTTGCTGACGAGCCGACTGGAAATTTGGACTCGAAATCAGGAAGCGACATAATGAAAATTTTTGTAGAACTCAATAAAAATGGCAAAACACTAATAATAGTAACGCACGACGAGATGATAGCTTCTCATTCAAAACATATTATTAAGTTGAAAGATGGAGAAATAATAGGTGAAAAGAAATGAAGAGCGCAATTATTGTCATAGCATTTTTGCTCGCGGGAATATTTTTTGCTGGTTCTGCTTTTGCAGACCCATTGATTCAAGTTAGTTCTTCGGTAAATCCCACACCACTTGCTCCGGGCAGTGATGGCTATGTCCAACTTACTTTCACAAACACAGGAACATCTTCGGCTACAAACATCCAAGTTAGCGGAGCTTCTTCGGGTCCTTATATAACGATTTCAAATAGCGGACTAATTAATTTGGGTGCAGTGGGCAACGGACAGTCAACTACATCACTCTTCAAGTTCACAGTTTCCAGTTCAGCACCATCAGGATTGTATCCGATAACATTTTCTGCTAGCTATTGTTCTTCTACTGGAGGTTGCACTCAAATAAATCCGACTGCGATTGCAACTGTTCAGTCTCCGTCCGCACTTCAAATCACTTCGATTCAGCCAAGCACTTTAGCAGCTGGCCAAACTACGACATTAAATTTCAATTTGATTAACGCGGGAAGTGATTCTATCAATAATGTTGTTATGATATGGCAAACTCCAAACAATGAGATTTTGCCTCTCGGTATTAGCAACAGGCAATTCATTGCGTCAATAGGTGCTGGATCATCATTGACAATTCCTGTAAATGTTTCTGTGAGCTCCTCAATATCTCCAGGTGTTTTGCCTTTGAGTATTGTGTTAACATATCACGACAAATCTGGAATGCTTCAGAATGTAACTTCATCAATAGGAATACAGATAGGAGGGGCGACTGAGTTTGATGTCGGACTGCAGCAGTATTCAGCAGGAACCGCATCGCTTTCAATTGCAAACATAGGAGTCAATCCTGCGTCAAGCGTTTCTATAAGTATTCCGCAGCAAAATAATTTTGCAGTGACTGGAGCAAACAGCGTTTTCTTGGGAAATTTGAATTCAGGAGATTTCAGCATTGCCAATTTTGCGATAACATCTACGAGATTTTCTAGAAACGCGAGCGCAACTGGTGCATCAAATATTCTCACTGTGCAAATTTCTTATTCCGACACTAGTGGTGCTAGACAACTTGTTCAAAAGGAAGTTACTCTAGATATTGCGACTGCTGAATCAAACAGTACTGCGAGAAACCAAGGATTGTTTGGCATGTCATCAATCATTTGGATTGTTGCAATCGTAATTGTAATTGCAGGTGCTCTTTTATGGTATTTCAAATTCAGAAAAAAGAAAAATTTTTTGAGCGATTTTTTGGCAAAAAGATTCAAAAAAAGTTAGCTCGCGAAAATTTCTTGATTATACTTTTAAGTCAGGAGCGGATGCCATACGAAATTTCTTGATATACTGACAATGTCTTTCAACAGCCTCACCCATAGAAAGCTCAGGAGCTGGCTGACTGTTCTCGGAATAGTTGTTGGCGTTGCTGCTGTGGTCGCTTTGGTTTCAATAGGACAGGGACTGCAGCAGAGTGTGCAAAACCAGTTGAGCGGATTAGGATCAAATCTTATTACAGTATCACTCGGTTTTCAGAGAGCAGGAGGAGGGTTCGGATTCGGTGGCGAAGGTGCGTCAACAATATCTTCGAATCTGACTCAAAATGACATAAGAGTAATAAGATCGACTCTTGGTGTTCTTTATACTGACGGAATTGTTTCCGGTCGAGCTGATGTATCTTATGCTAGCCAGACTGCTTCTTTGTCTATTAACGGTGTTGATACTTCTGTTTGGAAATATATGGTTACGACAAAATTGGAGTCAGGAAGATATCTTACAAATGGGGACGAGTACGCTGCTGTGATCAGTTACAATGTCGCGCACGGATTGTACAAGCACGATATTCTTTTGAATAGCCTTATAGAAATCGGAGGGCATAGTTTCAGAGTTGTTGGAATACTGCAAGCTGGAACTGCTACTTTCGGAGGAGGAGGGTCTGTGATTTACGTTCCAGCGGACAACGCAAGAACTGTGATCAACAATTTGGATCTTCAGTCAAACCAATTCTCTTCGATATCTATTCAGACTGCTCCCAATGCAGATGTGCAGACTGTAGTGAACCAGCTGACCACTAGTCTCATGCTCACAAGGCATGTCACAAACAGCACGCAAGATTTCACAGTTTCTTCTGCTTTATCTCTGCAGCAGTCAGTCAGCTCGATCACATCGACAATAACATACTTTTTGGCAGGAATCGCAAGCATCTCTCTTCTTGTCGGAGGAATAGGAATCGCGAACACGATGTTCATGTCTGTTGTCGAGAGGACAAGACAGATCGGAGTGCTGAAATCTTTGGGAACAACAAACAATGAAGTAATGAAACTTTTCCTAACAGAATCTGGACTTCTTGGACTGATTGGTGGAATTATTGGTGTGATTTTCGGAGTTCTTTTGTCTGGGCTGATTACAGAACTAGGAGGCGGCGGAAGTTTAGGTCTCTTTCGAGCGCGTACTAGCGGAGGACTGCAAACTGTAATTTCACCAGAAGTGTTGTTGCTTGCAATAGGATTTTCAGTTTTCCTTGGAGCAATTTCTGGATTGCTGCCTGCAAGAAGAGCTGCTAAGTTGGAACCTGTTGAGGCATTGAGATATGAATAAAGCTTTACGATATAAATAAAAAATTAGGGAATGAAATGAACAAAACATTTTTCTATCCTTTCATATTGTTTCTAACATTAGCAATAGTCGCTTTCTTTTTCGGATTTTTTACCAGCTTTACAGAAAGTTCATTTATTTTTATAAGACCGATAACAGTTTTTCAATATACAGTTTTCTTAGCATTTGCTTTTGGTTTGCTTGCATTCAAAACTAGGATCGAAAAAAGATTGACATTGAACAAGAAGGAGTTTTACATGGCTCTTGGTTTCTTTTTCGCGATGGCGAGTTTGTTCGAAGTATTTTGGAATTTTTTCTATTGGTTTTCATTGTATAGTTTATCCGCAGCATTGTCTCCGATTAACAACATCAGTATGATGTTACCTTACAATCCAGTGACGTTTCAGTTTGTAACATTTCTGAATGCAACTGAAATTCAAACGAGTGGACTATTTCCTCTCAATCTCAACGTAGCATCCAAGGGATGGTTTGCAATATTTTTTGGTGCAGTTTATTGGATTTATTTTGTTTCTAAACTGAAAGTAGAAAAACCAGAAGAACTGCAATAATTTAAATAAAAAAATTCGATACTGAAGATTTAAATTTGCTCATGCATAAAGAATTTTCATGAAAGAAATATCATTTAATGAATTTCAGGAGTTAGATCTGAAGGTAGGAAAAGTTTTGGTCGCAGAAGAAGTTGCAGGAAGCAGAAATCTGATCAGAATGGATGTTGATTTTGGAAGTGAGAAGAGGCAAGTTGTTGCCGGGCTGAAGCAATACTACAGCGCACAAAATTTAGTCGGAAACAAATACATGTTCATTCTTAATTTGGAAAGAAAGAAATTCATGGGGCTGGAAAGCCAGGCTATGATTTTTGCTGCTGATGACGGAAAGGGAAATATTGTTTTGATGAAACCGGAAAAAGATGTTGAAGTCGGAAGTAAAATAAGATAAGCTTGCCGTCATAACTTATCTAGGATGCACTAGCATTTCCATCGAATTATAGAAATCTGGACAATAATTGTTTAATTCTGTTTTGGAAACATGTCGTTTTCTACTATTTTCGCTGCTCTCTGCATAATAGGAATTTACATATCTCGAGATTGCAACCGAAGTAAGACCGAGCCTTCTTAGTATTTTTTTCGAAAGAAATTTACTAATATTTTGTTCTATTAAACCAGCTGAACTCCGATCAGGTAGAATAACACTGTAATGAATGAATTCATCTACAAAAGTGTAAACTAGTCTTTTGTTTCTAATCCTTCGCCGTGCCGGACTCGGTTTGTAATTTGGAAATGTGCTTCTTCGAAATGGAAACATTATCGATGGGATATTCATATTTTAATTAATTGTATGTAAAACTTAAAATTTTTTGATTATACAAAATTCATAAGAACTAGAACGGCAATAGCAAGAAAAACTGGAATCGGCAATCCCGGAAGGGGTTTTTTGTATTTCTCAAGTATGTAAAGCGTTGCGATAATTCCTATGTTAATCACAATTCCAACAGCAAATGCTCCGAAGAAACTTTTTTGCATAAATCCAGCAGCAACAAGAAGCGCGTAAAAAATGAAATCACCTGCACCTATTGTGTATCCTCCAATTCGTGCAATAATCAATCCGAATTCAGAATAAACAAATTCGCTTCTCAGAGCTTTGCGCGGCTGGACTTTTATCAGTTTTTTCAGCGGACCTCGGAATACTGCATAGATATCATAAAGAGCGAAAGCGAGCGGAAGAATGTACAGAGTAGGGGGAGACAGACTCAGCACAAGGAATGCAGCTATCTCTGCTGTAAGCAAAATTACTGCTGTTGTGACTATCAGATAAATTTTTTTGTAGAGGCCGTAAATTACTGCGAATGTGAAAAACAGAGTGATCACTGCGGCCGCGGCTGTGAAGTCCTGTCCTGTGAAAGCGCTGAGAATAGTTTGCAAATGATAGTCTGTGTATCCGAGAAAGAAAATCAATGGAAGCAGAACTACTGCACCTTTGAAAATAAATTTCAGTCTGAATTTAATGACAAGTATCAGACCGACTGTGAACAGAGCTACTGAAACAATTAGAAGCCCTGCGTTTGCAGTTGCCTGCACTACATTCTGGTTTCCGAAAGGAGCATACTGCTCAATCGGTGTTTGAGATATGATTAGATTCTGCGTGAAAATTACTGCAAGTATTTGGCTGGCAACAAATGCGAGCATCAATAACGGCAGGTTTCTTTTTTCTTTCATTAAAAGAATTTTGGTTTAAGATATATAAAAAACAAATTTAACTTATGAAAGTAAAAGATGTGATGAGTTCTGATGTTCTTTTTGTGCGCCCCCATTGGACTGTTTTTGATTGCGCAAAGGCGTTTGAAAAAAATAATATTTCTGGAGCTCCTGTCATTGAAAATGGAAAGGTTGTTGGTATTGTGAGTATTTCTGATTTAATCAAATTTATGGGAATAAAACTTGTTGATGCTGATATTTTGGCAGAAGAACCGCAGGGCTTGAGCATGCTGCTGCTGAATCTTGTCAAATTAGGAAAGGATTATATTGATTTCAAAAAGGAACTGGAAAGGATTGCGAAATTTACTGTGAAGGATGTGATGAGCAAGTATGTTGTGCATATTTCTCCACATGCAAACCTTTACGAGGCTGCAAAGATGATGGAGGACAATGATGTTAACCGCCTGCCGGTAATTCATAATGGAAAGCTTATTGGGATTATTGCGAGAGCTGATTTGGTCAGAGCACTTCTAAAGTAAGCGATAAATCTTTATCTTTTAATTTTGCTGATAATGTAACTACTTCAAGGAAATCTACATCAGCAAGAGGATTTCTTAGAACTATTTATTCTTCTAGTGCTAAACCGGTAGCGGTCTTAGCGTGGGAAAAAATATAGAAAATATAAATTCTTTATATTCTTTGAAGCAACAATTAACTATTATGAAATTAGATTTGCAAAGAACAATTGGCCTACTGTTGGTTGTGTTCGGTATCTCTTCTACATTTTTTTTCTACCCTTACTTTGACATTTCAATATCAATCTTCATTATCTTAATCGGTTTTTTACTAGTTATTTGGAAAATACATCCGTGGAAACAAATTGGTATATCGATAATAATTGCATTTGTAATAACACCGTTTACTTACTTTTACGAGCAGCTTGCAGCTGACTACTCAGGAAGAGGTTTACCAATTCCATTTTACAATTGTGGATTTGCTGGCACCTGTTCATATTCTTACAATATTTTAGCAACCGACTTCGTTATTTTTTTCATAGCGATACTCCTTGTTTGGTTAGTCATAGATAAGCTTCGCAGAAAGGTACGCTGAAAAATTTTCGCCTTCTAATTTGACATGTGGGGATTTACGGTTATCCTTATGCCCACCTCCCACATTAGGCTAAAAATTAGCCTATAGGATAAATTCACGAATTAGCCTATGCCACTACCTTCTTGTTATCACGACCTAAGAAATCCTCCTGCTCGTAGAGATTCTTCAAGGAAATATTCATTAAAAAATAAAAAATTCTTTCACAACTATCCAGTAATTTTACAACTGCAAAACATATGTTCAAAAATCGAAGCGCTTTTTATTCGGAAAAAGAATCTGTAAACAGGCAATAAAAATGACATGCAGGATTTGCAAAAAAAGAAATGTGCAAACTTTCAATAGGACTTATTTTAAGAGAAAAACTATAATGCACGGACTTGTATGCAACGACTGTTTTGTAAAAGTTTCGAAATATTAGTGACTTAAAAAAGAAAATAAAAAAAATGAAAAAATTTTTACATGTTTCTCCAGTTTCTGCTAAAAACTCTGTTGAAAGAAGCTGCTGCGTTTTTATCCACTTTTCGCATGTTTGTAAATACCAACTCGCCGATTCTTCTCGTAGAGATTTTATCGTATACATGCTTCATGACTTGCTTTGTAACCCAGTCTGCATCTTTAATTCCTGCACCAGATTTTTTGATGCCCCTGTATATTTTAGCTCTCGAGAGTTTTTGCAAATGTCCATTTTTCTTAGTTACTAACATATTTATCTAAAAATAGTTGCATATTTGACAAAATAAAAATAGCGCTTTCCAGTCTATTTAAAAATTCGGTTTGCATATTCATAGTTATGGAAAGTGCGGAAAGCGAATTTAGAAAAGAGGTGGCGAGGCTTAAGCCGAAAAAAATCCTCAACATAGCATGCGGGGTCAATCTGAAACCGTCTTTTCTGAAGGATGTGAAGGCAGAGTTTTTTGGGACCGACATCGACAAGAAGGTAATCAGCGGCAAAGTCAAATTCTCTGACATAGATAAGGAGCCAATACCTTATCCAGACAGTTCTTTTGATCTGGTGATGACAGTCTACAGCATAGAGCATTTCAAAACTAGAAAGGTATTCAGCGAAGCTCACCGCGTTCTGAAAAAGAACGGTAAATTCATTTTTATTACGACGAATTTTGCAAATCCGCTGTTTTTGCTGACAAAATTTTTCAAAATCAGAAAATACTACTATAGATATGAAGTCGGGTTCGAGGAACTGTATCCTGCTTACTACAACACCAACACGCCTTGGGAAGTCGCGAAGGCTTTGAAGAAGAATGGATTCGAAATCAACGAAGTTCTTTTTTTCGACAGAATAAAAGGATACTTCAAAATTTTGAAAACGTTTTCAGAATTGATCGGAATTTTGGAAAACTTTTTCTATGTTTTGTTTCCTGAAGCACAGCCAACCATGTATGTTGTCGCAACAAAAATAAAGTGAAGCGCCCAGAGCGAGATTTGAACTCGCAAGTGCTTTTGCGGTTAATTAACTTTCGCACGCAGGCTTTCCAAGCCTGTGCCATACCGGATTAGGCGATCTGGGCATGTATAAAGAAATAGTCGTTTGCAAAGCTTTTATTTATTCTTTCATGGCCAAAAACAAAAATTTATTGCTGAAAAAGAAGTAAAAAGTATGAAAGAGAGAGAAATTCCTCCGACTTCAAGAGTTTCTGATGAAATAAAAAATGTTCTACAAAGAAGATTCAAAGTAGAATCGCAAGAAGAATTAGCTGCTTTAGTTCTTAGAAAAATAAAAAAAGAAAATAAAATGTTTTCTTTGTCTCCAATAAGAGCGAAAAGAATCGCGCTGACTATTCCTGAAATCGAAGTAAAAGCTAAAACAAAAAAGAACCACACTTTGGTTTCGATTTCCGCGTGCCCGGTGTGCGAATCTGCAATAAGTCCGATTGAGGTGAGGAATCTCGCGAACAAGAAAATTGTTATTGGATGGAAGTGCAGCAAATGTAAGTATGAGAGCGATCTTGAAGCATTCGTTCCTATGAAATATTCTTTTGTCTACAAGCCTTAGATTTATTCAAATATTTTAGCTATTGCAATTCCAGCAAAAAGATTTACAAGCAGACCATTGAAAATCAGCCATGAAATTAGAAGACCGAGCGGAAGATTGATGAGCAAATACATATTTAGGAAAAATGGAATGGCAGAAACTAAAAACATGCCTATCGCAAATCTCAATCCTTTTTGCATCACGCTCTTTTTTCCGAAAATTCCTTCGACTCGAGAATAAATGAAACTGAGTATCAATCCGCCAATGAAAGCAAATGTTATCGAATAATAATAGAAACTTGTTGGCGGCGGTCCTGCTCCAGGCATCATTATCTTGCTCCAAACTGCAAAATAATTTGGATTAGTGTAATAATTCATTGTTAGATAAGAAGAAAGCGTGCTTATCACAAAAGAAATTACAACGTAAGCTATCGCGCCAAGAATTATTTTCATAGTTGCATTTAGTTTCATTCTATCAAATAAAATTTGTTGCATCAGTATTTAAATTTCATCTTGCAACAAGCAAAAATGCATTTAAAAGCAGAAGTTCAAAATAATTACACGCAAAATTTTTTTCACTCAGACGGTGTCGAATTGACAAGAATAATTGCAGTGAGCTCTCCAAAAGGTGGAGTGGGAAAAACAACAATTGCTTCGAATCTTGCGATTGCGTTGAGCGAGTTTGGAAAGAAAGTGATTGCAATTGACTGCAACTTTTCAACTCCTTACTTGAGCTACTATTTTTCCGATGAAGATGTGGATGTAACCATAAATGATGTCCTTTTGGGAAGGAATGAAATCACTGAAGCACTTTATCATCAAAATGGAGTGATGTTCATTCCTGCTTCAACTGAACTTGAGGATCTGATTAATCTTGATGTTGTGAAACTAAAGAAAAATATAAGAAAACTTGTCAATCCGGAAATGATTGATTTCATAATCTTGGATACCGCTCCTGGTCTTGGCAGGGAGGCGCTTGCCGCTATGGAAGCTGCTGATGAAATTCTTTTTGTTGCAAATCCTCTGCCACCGATGATTGCGGATATTATGAGAAGTTATGATGTTGTCAAGGAGTTGGGGGAGAAAAAAGTTGGACTGATTCTGAATATGGTGAGAAAAAACAAATTCGAATTTTCTCAGAGAGAAATAGCAAGAATTACAAAACTTCCTATCATCGGAAGCGTGACTTTTGATACAAACATAATGAACAGCATTGCTGTGAGAAAACCGCTGATGAAATACAAACCTCATTCTAAATCAGCTTTGAATTACACTGAAATTGCTGCAAATCTTTTAGGAATCAAATACAAGAAAACCGCTGCAAAGCAATTGTTCGTTCTTATTGAGAGTTTGAGAAGCAAAATCAATTTTTAGAAAAAATCTGTCAAAAGACTTAACAAAAGATTTATTTAGCCAAAACGAATGTTATTTTGACTAGAATGAAGGGAGTTTCAGCAGTAATTGCAACAATTCTAATGCTTATGATAACTATCGCCTTGTCTGGAACTGCCTATCTTTATATCAGCGGATTTTTTGGCTCTAAAACTGGTGTTGTTCTCTCATTAGATCCATCATCACGTTGCACTTCTTCTGCTTTTACTGTTGTTCTGAGAAACGATGGAACAAGTGTTGCATCTAATATACAGATAGATATCAAGCTTCCGGACAGCACTACTTTGACTGCAGATTGCAATGTTACTTTCATTACTGCTGGTGGAACAAACTCAACAACCTGTCCGATCAGCGGACCTTCTGCGACAAATGGATTTTATGGAGTAAGAGCTTATGGCGGTGGCGCTACTGCAACAGGAAATATTTATTGTGGCAGCCAGCCCGGCAATCCAATATATGGAACAACAACTACAGGTACAGCATCTGGTACCACATCCAGTACAACGTCAACAACTGCTCCGCCAGGAGGAACATCATTTTCAAATAGAAAAACTATGACCATCGATAATAGAGGAAGTTCAACTACTCTGTCAAATTATGCAATCACTACAGTTATGAATACTGCGACTCTGATATCTGGCGGCCAGATGGCATCAGACTGTTCAAATATGAGATTCGCAGATTCAACAGGTTATGACTACACAGCATGGCCTTACAATTATTCATATTATATTCCAGCCGGCGAATGCAATTCAGCTAATACGCATGTGACAGTCAAATTCAATTCTATACCTGCAAGCGCCACAAAAACGATTTACATGTATTATGGAGGTGTCACGCTGCCTCAATTCAGCAATGCTCAGAACACATATGCTTTCTTCGATCAGTACTCAACAGACACTACTGGTTCTTATACGCTTTACAATCAAGGAGGAGCTACTCCAACATTAAGTTACAATTCACCAAGTTTGAATGTCTATACAGGAGGGGCAAGTATGGGAACAGGTTACGAGCATATATGGTATAATGCAATTATTCCTGATAGTGTTTCGGTCAGCATGGCGATAAAATCAGATGGTGCGACAAATGATTGCGGACAGGGAATAGCGTTCTTTTATGATGTTAATAATTGGCTTACAGTAAATTATGGAGGAACTACTTGCGCCGCAACAACTGGACCTGCTGTTCAGGTTAAACAATCTATTGGAGGAAATATTGCTACTGTTAATTGGGTTTCTCAAGCGCACGATACAAATTGGCATATTCTCAGAATGGATAAAATAAATAATTATGTAAATGTTTCCTTGGACGGAACATCAGTAATAACAAACTCAATTGCGAATGCATTTTTTGATAGGTCAGATTCACACATTGGTTTGGATATTAGAACAGGAAATACTGCAAATGAATACTGGGACAATGTGACAGCCAGACCTTTCGTGATGCCCGAACCTACGTTGTCATAAGACATGCAAAAAATTTTGTTTCTTCTTTTCGCAATATTATTTCTCGCAGGTTGCACGAATCTAAATATCTCCCAAAACCAATCAACTAATATGGAAAAAATTAACTTCACGACTTCTGATGGATGGATAATTGTTGCAAATTATTATCCAGCTCCCGGAAATGCTGTCATCCTTCTTCATAAATTTGCCAGCGATAAGAGTGAATGGACTTCTTTTGCAAATGAGCTGAATCAAAAAGGATATGCTGTTCTTGCTCTTGATTTCCGCGGACATGGCGAAAGTACGTCAAGAAACGGAAGAACAATCACATGGCAGAGCTTTACTAATTCTGATTTCAATGACATGACAAAGGATGTCTCTGCTGCGCGAGACTGGCTGACTAACAAAGGATATGATGAATTTGCGATTGCCGGAGCTAGCATCGGGGCGAACACTGCACTGAATTATGCTGTGAATGATTCTGCTGTCAAGACAATTGTACTTCTTTCTCCAGGACTTGAATTTAAAGGAATTGTTATCAATCAAACCATAAGAAACTTTACAAAACCTATTTTCATTGTTGCGAGCAATGAGGATACTTACTCAGCGCGAAGTGCAACGATTCTTTATGAATTGACTGCTGGCAAAAAAGAAATTAAATTGTATGATGGCGCTGGACATGGTGCTGCTATGTTTGCTCGAACTGATCTTGATAGACTGATTCTTAATTGGCTGAAAGATAACTTTTCTTGATTGTGCCATATATTTTTCAAATAATTATGATGTAATACGTATTACATAATTAAACATTGGACCAACAAAAAATTATTCAAATTAATTTTAGAATCCTAAATTTTCTTTCACGAAAATCAGTTTCATTCTGTCTGGTTTAGTTTCCCGATTGATTATCAGAATTTTGCTTATTTTGCTCTGAATTCCATAAAGTTTCTTTAGTCTTTCGCTCTCTAAAGGAAGACTATGCTCTTCAATTCTTTTGAAAGCTTGACCGAGATTTTTTACAATTTTCTGCGTGCCGACAACCAGAATCACGTGAACCGCGCTCGAAGCAATAGGCGATAGCTGGCTCCCTGAATTAGAAGCAATTACAATTTGCCCATCTTCTATGATTGCTTGAACGCTGCCGATGTCGTAGTCTACCGTAGCGGATTTCCTTCTAAATTCTTGCCTTTGTTTCTCATCATTCATGTTCGTAATGATTTTCCGGACTGCAACGTATTTTCCGCTCTCCATTATTTCCTTGGAGACCCCGATAGCGTCCAATGTTGCAGAACTATTGTTCATCACTTCAGATCCTTCTGGTATCAGTTCTAAAACTTTCTTTTTTGCTTCTTCTCTATTTTCTGCAATATAAACTTCTATGCCGTTTTTGCGCAAAGATTCTGCAGTCCTTTCCAAAATTTTATCGCTTGCCAACTTTGTCCACTCCATGTTATCATCTTTTTAAGTGCAAAAGTATATTTGTATAAGTTCATATATGAAATAAATATTTTTGTCAGGGTGTTAGCACGAAAAAAGTCCAATTGGTATTCACAAAAACATGCTTGTACTGCGGTCCAACCAAGCAGATATGGCATGAACTTCAGAAAAAATATAAATTTGCATACGAAGAGATAGATGCAGAAACTGAGGAAGGGCAGAGACTAGTCCAAAAATTCAACATAATGTCTGTTCCTACTACTATAGTTGACAATCGTGTGGCATTTATTGGTCTTCCGAACAAAGGCAGAGCCGAAGAGATGGTGAGAGACTAATGGCAATGGATGAAGTTTATGATTTTTTAAGAAAGCAGAACAGAAAGCTTTCTACAAACGAAATCTCGAAAGGAGTGGGAATTAGAGTAAACAGCGTGAGGAAAAATCTGCAAAATCTGTTCGAAAGGAATCTTGTGGAAAAAACTGTAGCGAAATACATACGCGGGACGATGTTTTTATGGGAAGCGAAGAAATAGTGAAGAAATTTGATGTTCTGATTGTCGGCGGCGGTGCTGCTGGGCTTACTGCTGCAATCTACACAAGAAGGAAAGAGCTGACAACAGGAATCATTTCTGTCGACATTGGAGGACAAAATCTTCTAACAGAACAGGAAGAAAATTATCCTGGCTTTACTGAACTTAGCGGACCAAAATTGATGGAAATCTTTTTCTCTCAAGCTCTCAAATTTGGGGCAGATTATATTGCTGGGAAAGTGAATAAAATAGAAAAATTGGATGATCATTTTAAAGTTACTCTTACAAATGGCGAACAGCATGTAGCACAAGTTGTGATTCTAGCACACGGAAAGATTCCGAAAAGTTTGGGAATTCCTGGCGAAGATAAATTCATTGGACGTGGAATTTCTTCTTGTGTAACGTGTGACGGACCCTTCATGAAAAATAAAAGTGTTGCAGTAATTGGCGGGGGAAATTCTGCGTTAGAAGCCGCTGAACTTCTCACAAAGTTTGCCGCAAAGATTTATGTCATTCATAGGAGGGACTCTTTTCGCGGAGATGAAATCACTCAAAAGAAAGTGAAGGAAGCGAAAAATGTCGAAATTATTTACAACAGTATTCCAGTTGAAATCAAAGGGAAAGATAAATTAGAAGCAATCGTTGTTGAAGATGTGAACACGAAAAAACAGAGGGAACTCAAAGCTGATGGGGTTTTTGTTGAGATCGGTCACATTCTTGATACGGAATTTGCAAAGGATTTTGTTGATAGGAATGAACTGAATGAAATAAAAGTTAACAAGAACAAGGAAACAAAAACTCCTGGAATTTTTGCTGCTGGAGATGTTACTGATGGTCCGTTTAAGCAGACTATTACTGCTGCTGGTGATGGAGCTACTGCTGCTCTTTCTGCTTACAATTATTTAATGAAAAAGCAAGGAAAGGCTGCGATTAAGGCTGATTGGAGTTAAATTTTCTACTACAAGAACTATCAAAAATTATCTTTGCACTTTCCAGTTTGACAAATTACCTTCTTTTACGTCTGAGAAGATATAGAGATGCTGCTAATGCTGAAAATGCGACTATTGCTAGTCCGCTAAATTCTGGAATTGCAATCGCTTGAGCTACTTGTGCTACATGCTGTGCGACATATGGTGTATGATGTGCTACATTTCTAGGGACATCAGGTATGATATATTTTGCGGCAGAACCTAATTCTCCGGCTTGTATATATGGTAAAGTTAACATTGTTTCACTTATTTTTAGATTCTTTTTGAGATATTAAAGCTTACTTCAGAACTTTGTAATGTAATTGAATTTCGTTTTTGGAAAGTTTTTTAGTTCCGACTAATTTTAATTTTGCTTCAAAATTTGCATCTGCAAAAACTTTGATTCCTTTACCAAGCAGAGTAGGTTCGACATCAAGATACATTTCATCAACAAGACCAGCCTTCATAAAAGCAGAATTTAAATTTCCACCACCAGCAATCAATATTTTTTTGAATCCCATGCTACCTAGCATTTTTACAATATTTTTTGGAGATTTATCAGTGAATATAACTTTTGGAGTTTTCTTCCTAAGAGATTTTTTATGAGTCATTACAACATACAAAGAACTCTTGACGAATTCTTCCGGATCTGTAACATCATACGTTCTTCTTCCTATCACAACATGACCAAATTTTTTGACCATACTAAGAAAACTTTTCCAATCTCTTTTCGTAACAAAACTTGTATCATCGTTTTCTTTAGCAATTAATCCGTTAGGAGTTATTGCCATGTAAAGAATGACTTTCATAATCCAATTTTATTGAACCTAAGATTAAAAGATTTATGATTTAATACTACGCAAACAATACAAGATAATTATGCACCTATTGAAATTCGCAGATGAGTGGGGACCTGAGAAAATTATTGAAGTACATGATCCATCTGTAGATTTGAAAGCAATTGTTGTTCTTGATAATTTAACTTTGGGCCCAGCGAAAGGAGGTATTCGCATGACTCCTACTGTGGATGTAGAAGAAGTTTTCAGACTTGCAAGAACAATGACGTGGAAAAATTCTATTGCAGGCCTTCCGTTCGGAGGAGGAAAGAGTGGAATAATTTTTGACGCAAAAGCCCATCCAGAAAAGAAAAAACAGCTTATGATTGCATTTGGAAAAGCGCTGAAAAATATTGCGCCGAAGATGTACATCGCAGCTCCCGATGTGAACACAGGAGAAGAAGAGATGAGGGCGTTTGTTGAAGGAAACGGAAATCCGAAAAGCACAACAGGAAAACCGAAAGATTTGGGAGGTCTTCCGCACGAATTGGGTTCAACTGGATTCGGAGTCGCGCAATCTACTGTGATAGCCGTTCATCATAAAAAACTGGATTTGAGCGAGACTAAGTTTGCGATAGAAGGATTTGGAAATGTTGGACTTTTTGCCGCAAAATTTCTGACTGACTGGGGCGCACAGCTTGTTGCTGCCAGCGACAGTAAAGGAACGATATACAATCCGAATGGTATTGATTTTAACAAATTGGAGGAAACGAAGAAAAAGACTGGGAGTGTTGTAAATTATTCTGGCGGGGAAAAGATGTCTAATGAAAAAATTTTCGAACTTCCAGTGGATGTGCTGATTCCTGCAGCGCTTCCTGATGTTATTACTCCGAATAATGTGAACAATGTGAATGCGAAAATCGTGGTTGAAGGTGGGAATATTGTTATGAAAGAAAATGAAGAAAAAAGGCTGCATGACAGGGGGGTTCTTGTTGTTCCTGATTTTGTTGCAAATGCCGGAGGAGTTATTTCTTCCTATGCTGAATATCGAGGATATGATGAGAAGAAAATGTTCGAACTAGTTGAAAAGAAGATAAAGAAAAACACAAGACAGGTTCTGAGAGAAGCGAAGAACAAGGGGTGGATGCCGAGAGATGCTGCGATGGAAATTGCAAAGAGAAGAATAAAGGAAGCAAAGTCAAAAATGTAAATTTTATTTTTGGGAGAAACAAATAAATAGTTAATTTTTTATTAGGTAATTTGGGAAAAATGAGTCGAAGTTTAAATAATAATTCTGTCATAGATGTGACGCAAAAAGTAAGAGAACTGAATCATCCTTATTCCAATCAAATTGATAATGCAACATGTGACGGAGAATTTTTGTCTGTTGTATACAATTTAGACGGTGCAACTATTTTTGTTCTCATTAGAACTTTACCACAAATCATCACACCGAAAATTAATAATGGCAGCAATCTTTACACAAGAGTTGGTATGGAAGAGATTCCAAATAATCCAGGAAAAATAATAATCAGATATAAACCACTCATTTGAATTTAAATCTTTCTTCCAGTTTATTCATTCTCACTGACGCGCGGAGCGACTACAAAAGAAAGATGCACTTTGTCTCCGGATTTGAAACTCATTTTCATCGGATAATCTTGCCCCCATTGCAGCGTCACTGAGTCAGCCAGCTTCGCAGCTTTTATCATTTTTTTCAGATAATCCAATGGATAACGAGCTTGAATCTCTTTGTCAGATTTCAAGCTAATCAGTGAAGAATTTCCTTTTTCTAATTCTAGCTGCGTGGAAGAAATATCTCCTTCAGCTTTCATTCCAAATTTATTTTCACTAGCTTCAAAAAGAACAGAATCTGAAACAATATCAGCATCAGCAATTCCATACTGAATTATTTCAGGCTTTATTTCTGCAACTGCTTTAAATTCCAGTTGGTCAATCGGAGGAACTTCTTCTTGTCCTAGATCAAGTAGCGGAACGTTGAATCTTCTTCTGCTTGAATTTTCCAAAACAATTTCCAATTTCGATTCACCAAGATTAAGACTTAACTTATCGTCAGCGGATGCCCTTTTCATAATTGACAAAAGATTTGTCACATTGAGTCCGATTTGTATTTCTTTTTCTAATTCATACTTTTCAAAAGCTGAAGAAGAAATTTTGAAATCAACAACTGCAACTAAAGCTCTATCAGCAGCAATAAGGCTTATTCCATCTTTTGCTATTTTGAAAATTCCTTCATCTATTAGTTCTCCAATTGTTGCAATAGAATCGGTCAGTAAATTTGCTTCTGCTAGCGTTGCCTTGAACATCTCTCTCACTTTTTATTTACTTCTTAAACTTTATAAAATAAATCTTAAAGAAAGAATTTATGCTTGTTTTACAAGCCGAATTTTCTATAAAATTCTTCGGATTTTTCAAATAGTTTTTCATCAAAATTTATTGGCTGAATTATGTCTGCTTTCAGCTGCTGATCTACTACTGAACAGAAAACTCTTATTTTTTTTCCTTTTTCAGGAACATTTTCTGCAACAATTTCAATCTTTTCTCCATCATTCAAAACAAAAGAATTTTCCAGAATATTTTCTACTATTCCTATTAACGCAACCTTTTGATCTGTTTTCAAATTTAATTCAGAAATTCTTTTTGTTTTATAGTTGTCCATCAGTTTAAGGTTGATTCGCAAAGTATTTCTTTTTGTTTTTTTATCCGTAGCTTCTCCAGCTGTATGAGCATTTGGTGCATCTGTAGAACAATGTTGGAGGTTCGTCTGCCGCACGGGTCTGCTGCATCCACCAGAATGCCTCCATGTTTTCGCAGTGCGGGCACATTATTTTTGTTTTCGGAAGTTCCGAGAATCCTTCGTCCTTTCCTATGACAACAATTTCCCTTTTCGGCTGCAGATTTTTTTCAGTGATTTCCAATTTCTCTTTTCCTTTGTAGACTTTGTGACATTTTCTGCAGACCAAAGCAACGCTTCGTGCTCTTTTTTCTACAATAAGCAAGTTACCGCATTTGTCGCAAAATTTCATGTTTTTCCTCCGGACATAATATAACTCCAAACATCAGTAAGTGCAACCTTAAAATAACCGAGTTTTGGAATAATAAAGATTACTTTTCCATGGATGTCGCTTCGCGAAATAGAATATTCAGTGCATCCGCCTGAAAAAACTAATGGATTGTTGTTATGATCTCCTTTTGTAACAAAACTTCCGTCAGGTTTTATTTGAACTATTCTGTGAATGATTGGAACGCTTTGGCATGGAACTGTGTAAACGACAACATCTCCAACATTGTATGAATTTGATTTTTCCACTATCGGCATGTCTCCCTTTTTGAAGCCGTCGTGAAATGGAAAAGCAAGGAACTGGTCTTTTGTTATGTTGATGCCGAGATAATAATATCCGCAGAGATTCCACCAGCTGTCAAAATTCTCAACATAATTTGCTGCGGCCTTCTGGCAAGGAAGTCCGTTTTCGTTTATTCCATGGTCCATTGATCCGCTGACTACTGCAACAACTGGCAAATCGGTGTTCAGACCGTAACCAAGCGCCTGATTCAAGAGAAATGCAATGACTATGCCCAAAAATGCGTAAATAACATATCCCAATGGCCCTTCTGTCATTTTGTCGAATTTTTTCTTCAAATTTTTTTCTTTTTCAAAACTTTCAGGCTCTGCCATAGCTTTCTCCTCTTACTATCGCCGTTGCAAGCAAATGCGCGACCCGAAGCGGCTCTGGAATATATCCTCTTGTTGTGCTAAGCTTAATAACTTCTTTTGTTTGGTCGTCATCCATTCCTATACTCTGGTAGAAAACTTTCTGAAAATTCTGAACATAGCATTCTTTTATTTTTCCAGCTTTCAAAATCATTTTCCATCTTTTTTTCCCGTCGTCAAAATTATCGAGCGCCTTTCTAACTTTCTGCAGATTCGGATGCTTTCTGTTTATTACAATTACTGGAATTCTCGTCTGCTTGTGAATTTTTTTTATGTCAACCACATTGAATCCTCCCAAAGTTATGCCGTCAAACATGATTACTTTTAACTGCTGTTTATGTCGAGATTGATTAATAAGCTTGATTATTTTTTCAGTTGCATCCATCCCATCAACAGTAACAGTCGTAGTCAGCGCGCCGTCAAGAATTTTTCCACCTCTGTAAATCACGCCGATCACAAAAACAGGATCTTTGGAACGTGGGAGAAACGCTCCATCATCAAATCCAAGTATTCTTATCTCAGGTTTTAGCATGATGTTTCAACTTAGGAAGTGATTTTCGTAATATTTAAGGTTTCTTTTTGCGATGGCTAATGTGATGATGAGTCTTCCTGAAAAGAAAAGCAAGAGAAATAATTGCCCAAACTGCTTCAAGAACAACAAAAAACATGCTGCCGATTTCATAAGCGTAATACAATAAAATAGCAGAACCAACGAAATTCAATCCGTTGTATGCAAAAGTGTTCCTTACAATTTTTTTCGACAAATTAAGGAAGAAAGCAACTAGAAGCAGAATGAAACCAACAGCACCAAAAGCATCGAGCAAAAAGCTCATATCTTTATTTATATTCCTTTATAAAATAAAACAGTAAAGTGAATTGAATGGTAAAGAAAACTTTCCCAGAAGCAATGCACAGATTGTATTACAGAGTTTACGTGTGCAGAGTATGCAAGAGCAAGATGAGAGCGGATCCTGCGAAAGTGAAATTTGGCAAAATAAAATGCCGTCACTGTGGAAGTCGTGCATTAAGGCCTAAAAAAAGACCACTGTGATGAAATGGCTTTAGAATACATAACAACAAGAGAATTAGAAGGGAAATTTGCTGGAAAAATTAGAATTGTGAAAATGAAAGAGGATGATTTTGCGCAGATTGATTTCACTTGTCCTGAATGCGGGAAGAACGACAAAAGAAAAGAGAAATGGAATGAACCTTTTGTGCAGGGTGAAGGAGCGAATGAAAAATTTTTTGTTGCTTGTTCTAGTTGTAAAAATACTCAGAAATTATTGAAACTGAAGAAAGAAGCCAAGAAGAAAAAATAATTTTTTAATGAGATACGTATCTCATGATACATGTGTATCAATGTAACACGGGTTACAAATCACTATTCAGTCAAAACAAAATTTTCACAACACAAATCTATTTTTATTTCTGAAACACAAGAACAATCATGGAAATAAAGTTTTCTACCGGAAATGGCATTGCAATAAAACTCGACGGACAGAATGTTCTTCTTGATCCAAAAGTTTCTGATTTCATTTCCTTCACTACTCACGCTCATTTCGACCATCTTCCTCAGGTCATTGTCAACAAACCATACTGCACAGAAGAGACTGCTGAGCTGGCAAAGAGTAGAATTTCTGATTTTGAGGCAAACGTTGTAAAGGAAAATAAAAAAATAAAGTTTGACGATTTTACTGCGGAAATGATTCCTGCTGGGCATGTCTTGGGAAGCACGCAAGTATTCATCGAAGCCGACGGGAAATCAATTCTTTACACAGGCGATTTCAAACTTTGGAAAAATCTTACCTGCAGACCAGTTGAAATTAGGGAAGCGGATGTTTTGGTAATGGAAACTACTTACGGGAATCCTTCGTGGATAATGCCAGAAGACAGAAAAGTGAGAAAGGATGTGGTTGACTGGACAAAGAAAACGAGCGAGAATTTTACAACTCACCTCGGCGGCTATTCTCTGGGGAAGTCGCAGGAAGCAATCAAACTTCTTAACGAAAATGGAATTGTTCCTCAGGTTTCTGACAGCATCCGCAAATTTTCTGAAGTCTACAACAAATATGGAGCCAAGCTGAAATTTCTTGAAAAAGATGAAACATCTGACGTCAACATCAAACCTATGCATCTTATTCCGGAAAAGGATGATGCAAGAAACAAGCATGCTGTTCTTACAGGATGGAGCCTGTTCAGGAATTATGGTGTGCAAGGTTTTCCGTTCACAGATCATGCTGACTATAACCAGCTTCTGGTTTTCATCGAAGCGGTGAATCCGAAAAAAGTTTTCTGCGTCCATGGATTTGACAAAGAATTTGCAAAAACAATTCGAGAAAAATTGCATATTCCTGCTTCTGTAATTCAAGAAAGAGCGCAGAAACTTCTTACTGAGTTCTAAGAATCGTAAAGATGTTAAATATTTAAGATTTAATATTACTGATAACTGTGTTTTAAGACACACCTTTATAATCTGACAAGTTTTATTTTCCTAAATTTATTTCTTCTGTTGTTTTATAACCATCGTATGCAAACAAAATAGCTAACACAAAAGCATCTATCCATACAACTGGAGGTAAATCACTAAATGAAATACCCCAATAAAGTATAATGCTTGAGAGAAGTAAACCGATGCCAAAGGCGACTCTCTTTCTTGAATATACATAACCTAAGCCAGGTAAGATAAAATTTAGCAAAGCTGCTACCCATGGTTTTTTCAATTGTCTAGCCATATTTTCTAATTCCTTTCTAGTATTAATTTACAGTTATGAGTAATATTAATAATTTAAGATTTAACTGAAATCATCCACATTTAAATTTCTAATTCTAATATTATTTTGAGAACATCATTCTGTTCTCATGTTTGGATGTTAGCTATGATTGATTTCCAAAAATTATGGAACTACTATTCAAGAGAATCAATAATCAACGCAATAGCGGAAGTAGCAAAAGACAGGGAAGTTGTTTCTGTTTTTCGCGATGGCAGATTTGGAAAAAGACCGGACGTAATCCAGTATCCGCAAGATGTTCTGCAGGCAGTCGCAAACGGGACTGTTGCCTTTCATGGCTCAGTAGAACGTTGGCAGCAGCCTATGAAGCTTGATGTCGGGCTGAATAAAGCTGACTTGGACAAGCTGCGAATCGGATGGGATGCCTTCATTGACATAGATGTCGATAATTTTGAGATTGCGAAAATCGCTGCGAGGAAAATTCTGGATGCGCTGAAGGATCACGGAGTCACCAGTTACAATATCAAATTCACAGGAGGCAGCAGCTTCCACATAGGAATTCCCTTTGAGTCGATGCCGGAAAAAATAAACATGATTCCAACTGCAGAGCTTTATCCTGAAATGATGCAGAAAATTGTTGAATATCTGAAATGGTATATCCGTGAGACTTTGAAAGAGGATTTGCAGAATTTCGGAACACCCCAGGAAATTTCACAGAAGATCGGAAAAAAAGTCGAAGAGATAACAACAGAACAAGGAATAGATCCCTTCAAAATAATTTCCATGGATATTTTCAGCTCTCGTCATTTATTCCGTCTTCCGTACAGTCTTCACGAAACAAGCGGTCTGGCAAGTCTGCCGATCAAACCAATCAATTTAGAAAAATTTGAAAAAATCCAAGCACAACCTGAAAAAGTGAAAGTCGAAGAAAAATTTCTTGCACTGAGATTTCACACAAGAGATGCTGAAGCGCTGATTGTCGAAGCAAGCGACTGGGCTGCAAAGCACATGGTTGAAAAGCCAGCCGAGCTGCCGAAGATGAGAATAAAAACGAAGATGAGAGTCATATCCGAAGAATACTTTCCGCCATGCATCCAGACAATCCTTCAGGGGATGAAGGACGGAAGGAAGCGCAGCGTGTTCATTCTGATAAATTTCCTGCGAAACATGGGATGGGATTCTGAAAGAATCGAGAGAAGAATTATGGAATGGAATGAAAAGAATGCGCCGCCATTAAGAACTGCTTACATACGAGCCCAGCTTCGTTGGCACTTCCGGCAGGACAGAAATCTTCTTCCTCCGAACTGCGAGAATGAGAATTTCTACAAAGTTCTAGGCCTGTTCGACCTCTGCTCGCACACAGTTGATCACACTCAAGTAAAAAATCCTGTCAATTGGCCTTTCAGAATTTTGAAATTGAGGCAGAATGAAAAAGGAAAAAAGAAATTTGTAAAGAAGTAGAAGCATATTAAAATTTATAATTCATCTTCTCTTATTTTCTCTATCTGAAATTTATAAAGAGTTATTCCATCCAACATCCAATCATTTGGCGACAAGCCGGCTTTTAAGCAGAGGTTAAATAAAAACTTGGTTTTATCAGAAAATGTTTCCCAAACCTGCGGAAGGAACAAGCCACTTCTTTTGTTTTTTTCAATTATCAAGCCGTCTTTGTAAGGCACAATTTTTTTCAAATATTCTTGTGGTTTTTTTGCTTCTATTTTCTTAGGCTCATCCAACACAGAGATTTCTATTATCAAATCTTTTAGCTCCTGCTCCTGTAATGGGTTAAATCGCAAATCCATTGTAGCCCCTATAGCAGCTTCTTGTAAATTTTTTATAATGCTTTTTTGGGGATATGGTAAACCTATGCAACCTCTAAGAATTTCATTTCCATTTTCTTTTTTAAAAAGCGTGACAAATACTCCTTTTTTTGAGTTCAGCTCTTGTGGATAATTTTTTGGAATTTTTAAAATAGTCTTATTTTCGACAAAATTTTCAATAACATCTCTTGCAAACTTCACTGCAAATTTTTTAGCTTCAATCTCCATAAGGATAATTAGGCAATAAAGTTTTAGAAGGTTGAAGATTGTGTACGAAAGAGAGCCGGCAGTTGCAGGACAATTTTATGAATATTCTGAAGGTGACTTAAAAAGACAAATAGAAGATTGTTTTCTGAAAAAAGAGTTTGGACCTGAGAAGTTGCCAACTGTGATAAAAGGTGAAAGAAAAATAATTGGTTTAGTCGTTCCTCATGCTGGCTATATGTATTCTGGCCCGATAGCTGCTAATGGCTATTTACATTTAGCTCGAGATGGAAAGCCAAATGATTTTATTATAATCGGTCCAAATCATACCGGTTTTGGAAAAGCTGTTTCTATTATGACTGAGGGAATATGGAAGACTCCTCTTGGTAAAGTAAACATTGACAAAGAACTTGCAAGCCAAATCATAAAAAACAGCCAAATGGTTGAAGAAAATGTGGATGCTCATATCGGCGAACATTCGATTGAAGTTCAGTTGCCTTTTTTGCAATATGTTTATCGGAATTTTAAATTTGTCCCGATTTGTATGCTTGATCAAAGTTATGATGCAAGCTTAGATTTAGGAACTGCAATTTTCAAATCTATCTCAGACAAAACAGTAATAATAGCAAGCTCTGATTTAACACATTTTGAAACAAATCAAATTGCACATAAACAGGACATAAAAGCTTTGAATGCAATAAAAAAGCTCGATGCTGAAAAATTTTATGAAGTTATTGAGCGTGAAAATATATCTGCGTGCGGATATGGCCCTATAGCAACATTACTTGTTGTGGCTAAAAAGTTGAATGCAAAAAATTGTGAAATAATTAAATATGCAACCTCAGGAGATATTGTTGGAGATACTTCAAGGGTTGTAGGTTACGCTACGATTAAAGTGATGAGATGAAAAGAGATGAAATAAGATGAAAGAAGCTACACTTTATCAAAAATTTGGCAACAAAACCATGTGTACTGCTTGTGCTAGATACTGCAAACTTTCTCAAAAACAAATAGGATTTTGCGGAGTAAGGGAAAATATTGATGAAAAACTATACCTGCTTGTGTATGGTAAAGTAGCAAGCGAACATGTTGACCCTATAGAAAAGAAACCTGTCTTTCATTTTATGCCTGGATCAAAAATATTTTCATTTGGAACAACTGGATGCAATTTTGCGTGTGAGTACTGTTGCAATGCTGATTTGTCTCAAAGAAAAAAAGCAGAAGGAACAGATATTTCCCCAGAAAAAATAGTGGAACTTGCTAAAAAATATGAATGCGAAGGAATTGCCTATACTTACAATGAACCCACGATTTTTATTGAGTTTGCTCATGATGTTGGAGTTATTGCAAGAAAAGAGAATTTAACAAACATTTTCGTTTCTAATGGTTATGCAACTCTAGCTGCAGTAAAATATATGAATGATTTTCTTGACTCAATTACAGTTGATCTCAAGGGAAACGCTGAACAAAGCTTTTTAAGAAAATACACGAGAACGCTAAATTCTGAACCAATTCTTCAAACTTTGCTTGAACTTAAAAACAAAACAAAAACTCATATCGAAATCACAGACTTAATTGTTCCTAAAATTGGAGATGATTTAAAGGAAGCCGAAAAAATTTGCAAATGGATTTTCGAAAATCTGGGTGAGAATACCCCATTACAATTTCTGAGATTCTTTCCAAACTACAGGCTCATGGATTTACCAATGACTCCAACAAAAACATTAGAAAAGCATTACGAGGTAGCAAAGAAAGTAGGTTTGAAATATGTTTATCTAGGAAATGTGCCCGGGCACAAATGGGAAAATACCTATTGTCCTGAATGCAAGAAAATGGTTATAGAAAGGCTAGGCTTTGATATTACAGCATGGAATTTGGATGAAAAAAATGATTGTGAATTCTGTGGAAATCATATACCGATTATTGGAAAATTAAGCAAAAGTGTTAATGAAGATAGATTTTTCTCAGTTCATGATTTAGGTTAAAATCATGAATTTTAAGGGGATTGACAAAAATTTAAAGTTGATTAAACATTAAGAAATCATGGCCGAAGAAACAATTACATACGAATTAATCAGAAAAATACAGAGAGAGGAAGAGAAGCAGCCAAAGCTGACAAAATTACCGGATGATTTTTATTCGAAAGTCGGAAATTATTTAATCCAGAAAAGAAGAATGTCAGCGACTAAATCAGACAGAAAAGACGCTTTTGAAGTGAAGAATGTCGAGAGACTGATTGAAGATATTTTCAGCAGAAGAGAGAGGAAAATTCTGAATCATGCGATAATTGCTGCGAGAACTGGAATAGCTACGGAAAATCTAACAGAAGAGGAAGCAAACTTTCATTCTCAAATTTTGCAGTCGCTGAAAGAAAGAAGAACGAATCTCTTGAAGAAAGTTTTGGAGCAAATGGAAACAAAGGAAGGAATGGTAGTTTTCAAACAAGAAACTCCTGCATTCGTTGGAGCTGACATGCTTAACTACGGTCCGTTCAAAGAGGGGGATGTTGCGAAAATCCCTGAAGAAAATAAGAAAATTTTGATTGAAAAGGGAATTGTTGAAGAAATTAAATAAAAAACTCGAATTTATTGAACTTGATTTTCATTTGCAGCTTTCTGTTCTTTTGCAGCTTGATTTTCTAAATATTTTATACTTTCTTTGACAATTCCTCTTAAAGTTCGAAATTCTGGCTTCGCACAGCCCTGCATGTAAACTGGAACATTTTGCAAAAAGAAATTCATGAGCTCCCTCACTTCGGGTACGGAAAGCGAGGAATATTCCTTTATGTTCAGTCCCCTGATCGAAAGCTGCCAGACATAAGAACCGTCTTGCCTTCTAGCATAAAGTCCGCTCTTTTGGCCGAATGCTTTATGATATTCCTTCATGAAAATCAATTAAGAAGACGAAAAATTAACTATTTAAATTCTAAAACAAAACAAAACTTGTTATAAGGTGTCGTAGAAAATGCATTTTCCAAAACAAATAATGACATACTGTCCGAAATGCGACAAGCACACTTTGCATAACGTGGAGCTGGCGAAAAAGAGGCCGAGAGGAATTATGACTCATGGAATGAGGAGATTCAACAGGAAAATGAAGGGATATGGAAGCTTTCCAAAAGAAAATCCAAAAGGTAGGGAAAAGCCAACTAAGAAGCTGGACTTAAGGTATGAATGCACAGTGTGCCACAAAAAGCACATGCGCGGAATGGGATGGAGAGCGAAGAAATTCGAGCTGGTGAAGATATGAGAAATAATAATTTTATTCAGATGCCAAAGAGCAAGTACATGCGCGTAATCTGCAAGAAGTGCAAGAGCGATCAGATGCTGTACAACAAAGTTGCAACAGTAGTCAAATGCAACAAGTGCGGAGCTGTGCTCGCTGAGCCGACTGGCGGAGAAGCCACAATACTTGGAAAAGTTGTCGAAGTTCTTAGTTAATTTTTCAATAAGCAACCTTAATCAGTTTTCTTTTACATTGATCGCATACTTTTGCTTTATCTGAAAATGTTTTATTGCAGTAGCCGCAGTACTTCATAATTATTTTTTTTGTATAATTTAACAGATAAATTTTCTTTTTCTTAATAAAACTTATCAGCGAAATAACGGCGACTTAATGGCATGTCGATAAGATGCCGATATATTGCCGATAAAATAAATGGAGAAAATATGGAGAATTTATGGATACGTCCATTCAACGTCCATATATTGTCCATATAATTTGACTGGGCGAAAACCGGGTGTCCTGAGGGCATGCCCAGTGGTTGCCCGGAAATTGCCCGCAAAAGAATTTCAGTTAGCGTATATTAAACGCCGTTGAATGTTTTTCGATGAAAGGGGCTTTGTGGCGATATTAGTGATTTCCAGATAATTACGCCACAGATTTCATAGATTACTATTGAATTTTTTTGATTATCGTAATTGCCGCAACAACAATAGCTGAAAGCACACCACCGAAAACAATACTGCAGAAAAGTCCATTAGTCGAACAAAACTGTGTAATCATAGTTGTTATTACATAAAGTCCGACAATAATTATGATTGCAGTAGAAAGCCATTCTCTCGCTAATTCATCAATAGGTTTAGCCATAATAACTTATTCAAAATACGAAGGATTTATGTTTAAAAAATTTTCTATCAAAAAGAAAAAATAACTTTAACAAAAGTTTATAAGGTGATATTTTTAATGCTTGATTATGCCGAAAGATTCGCAAGAAAATAAATTTATGAAAAAAATGGAAAATATAGAAGAAAATATCAGTTGGTTGTTAGCTCGTGAGAAAAGTCGAGATAGAACCGATTATCTTATGGGTTTAATTACAGGCACATTAGCGGGATTATGGATTACAATTCTATCAGCTTTTCAAGATTTCACTGAAAGAATTGTGATAAGTTTTGTCTTTGCTTTAGCTCTTGTACTTCTTATAAAATCGGAAAGAAGAGAAGAACATAAACTGAAAATAGAAGATATTAAAAAAAAGGAAATAATCTTGAAAAATTATCTAAATCAATAAAAGAATTTCAAGCTGAATATTGGCTTAAATTTGTAGAAGTCCTTGCATTTATTTTTTTGACTATAGGTTTACTTTCATATTCATATCTAACATATAATTTGAATGTTTTGACATCGAATTTGTCAGAAGGAACAAAAGCTTCCTACTTCATTAATTCAATTACTTTTTTTGTTATAATCGGAATGATAATAACTGCTGTTGGGGCTCTTATTGGAATTTCATTTGCAAAATATTGGGGAGCTACACACAATTAATTTTTAAAAATTCGTCCTAATTCCCAATTCATTCATCTCCTGAATCAAAACAGAGATATTAAGACAAAGAAGCTTTAACAGAATTCTGCATACGACTTATTAGAAGAAATTCACATGGTTAAAGATTTTCAAATTTGTTCACAATCTTCACTATTTTTATAATATCTCCGATAATCCCAATCGCATCGGAGGGGTTTGGCATAAAAGAAATGTCATGTGATTCCAAATCTCTTGATCTCTTATTTGCTTTAATAATGAATCCTTCAGTTACGTCGTCATCTTTGTTTATTACACTTTTTGATTTTAGATTTTGGATTTTTTCATTCACATTTCCTGGAATTTTATCTAGTTCGTGTGAGATAATTCGACCTGAAATCAAAGTAGAAGCAAGAAAATGATTTGCTTCAAATTCTTCGAAGTTCATAATTAAATTATTGTAGAGAATTTCATTAATCGAACCTCTTAAATTGTCAACTTCTTCTCTTAACGAAGATAATTGTTTCACAATCTCTTGCGATAATGGAATGACATATTGCTGTAGAGCCAAAAGTATTTTATCAGATGCTAATGTGATTCGCAACAGTTTTGGGTCGACACTATATACGATGTTCTCTTCATACATTTTGTCATAAACTGGTTTTATGAGTTTTATTTGAACTAAATTAAATCCGAATTTTCGCAAAAGGACGTCAAATTGCTCGATTGTTTTATTATATTCATTAATGATAATATCAGTTTGCAAGTAAAGTTGAAAACACAAAATAGTATTTTTCAAAATAAGTGATTGTTTTCCTGAAAGTTTTGTTGCGTTATCTCTAATTAATTTAAAAATACCAATCGCTTGTTGTATCTGTTGGATTTCGCCATTCATATTGACAATTCATTTTTTTAGACTATTAAATCTTTTTTCGTTGCTTCCAATTCCATATAAGGTTTGTTACCTGCCCTTGAAACTATCGTTGAGATATCTCTCAGTTTACTTCAAATTCGATGGATTCTGGTCTATTAAGAAATTGTTTTCAAACTTTTCTTGTTTTGAAAACACTGAACCAAGGAACTTTTGATGTGAAACTGTAAACGCTTCTATTAAGCTTCTCTGCTTTCTTAATGGTCTTACTATCAACAAAATCTTCGATTGTGAAACCATTCCTCACGATTGTTCTTATCCAAGTCTGGAAAGTTATGTGTTGGTATGGCATCTTCACCTTAATCCTAGGCCAATGTTCGTAAAATTTTCCTTCTTTGAAGTAATCTACAAAAAATCTATATCTTCTAGGTTTACCTTTTATTCTATGAGCAACGTTAATCACTGGATTGTCTGTAGAAAAAATAAAATTTCCATCTTTCTTTAGAACTCTTCTTACTTCTCTAAATGCTTTGTTCAGATTTGCAAAGTAATTAACTACTCGGGATGCAAGAACAATATCAAAAGTTCTAGATTTATAAGGAAGTTTGTAAACGCTCCCAACTCTAAAGTCAACCTCTTTCACATTCTGTTTTGCAATCTCAATCATTTTGGAAGATAAATCAATTCCAGAAACAATAGCTCCTCGCCTTTTCAATATTTTTGCGTAAATACCAGTCCCGCAACCTAAGTCAAGAATCTTTTTTCCTTTCACATTCTTTAACAAAGATAGAGTGGCAGGCATTTCATTGTATTCGCTGGAAATTAGTTTTTCTTCAGTCCTCTTTTCATGATATCTTTTTGCTATTCTGTCATAAGTCTTTTTGACTTCTTTTTCAGTGATCTTCATATTAACTGATTATTTTATTTGTTAGTTAAATTTTACAGCTGTAAATAACCTAATCACGTTTGAAATTCGAATCTTGCAGCTCAGAATGCAACGATTTTTTCAATATCAATAGTTGAATCAAAACCATGAAGCTCCAAAATTCTTCTTATTTTTGAACTAACGATTTTTTCTCTAAGGGGACTTCTGTTTGCAGCCATATCTTTGTAAGCTAAATGATTCAAAGCTATTTTAAATAAAAAGTAATTAACAAAAAAATCATAAAGAAACTGATCATATCTTACATCACTTCTAGAAAAATATTTATTCAGAATTACTTGTGATAATTTATCTCCTTTGTTAGTCATCTGTGATATGTCCAAGAATGGAGACCCAAGATGGGAAAATTCCCAGTCAACAAATACACGGCAGGTTCCATTTTTATCCATAATTACATTGGAATCATTGAAATCTCCATGAACTTGCCTAACTTCTACATCCTTTGCATATTGTTTTGTCTGTCTCTCCAAATAAGCTCTGTGAGCTAATAATGCTTTGTAGATTACATGAAAAGTTTCATTTCCAACTGGTCTGAGTTGTTCTATTTTTTGAAACCTATCATCAATAAAAGGACTTAACTGTTTAAAATATTCTTCCAAACTCATACATGAGCCCTTTACCGAATGAGTCTGAACGATTTTTTCTATCATAGAATCGTTATCGACAGTTGCATTTTGTGCCATTAGTCTTTTAAGAGAAGTACCTTCAACAAATTCATAAATCAGCCATGGTGGACTTTCTCTGTAATTCAAAAGTATTGATGTTGGCAGATTTTTTCCTTTATATGCATGCAAATCCGCTTCAAATCTTTGTCTTGCATATGCTACATCTGTATTCCAAACCTTCAATACGCTTTTCTTCCCCCGATAATCGCCAAGGTAAAGATAGTTGAATGAGCCTTCATTCATAGTGTTTTGTGGGTCAAACCCTATTCTTTTCATCAGTTCTGGATGTCTGAAGCTCATGCTCAAGACCTGTTTTCAGCAACATACCAACAAATTGGATCCTTTTTGAAGAAATCACCTTTAACAGCAAAAGAAACTGCTTTGCAACCACCGCACATCATGTTGAATTTGCATTGAGAGCATTCACCTATTTCGGCTCTGTTTCTCAATTTCCACAGTAATTCAGAAGAATACCATATATCAAAGAAAGTCGAGTCTTTCAAATTACCAATCACCACATTCATTCTTCTGCAAGGCATTACATCCTCATTAGGCATTAATGCTAAGCCTGAAAAACCTGCTGCACAACCTCCTCCAACAATGCTTTCATATCCAGGAAATCCTTCTCTCAATAAAACCCACAAGGGTCTTTTCATATCAATTCTGAGTTTAGACCCTCTTTTCATCAGTTCAATCTGTTTTTCAATAATTACTTTATACAAATCTCTTGTCTCTTGGGGTGTAAGCATCAATTCAAAAATCCCCTTCCCTCTACCTTCAGGGACAAATTCTGTGATGCCCAACGATGAAACATTCAATCTGTCACAAAGCTCAATTAGTTCTGGTACATCTCTGTAATTGGCTCTATGAAAAACAAACATAACAGCAGTTCTGATACCGACTGCATTTAGTTTTTTGAGTGTGCCGATTGCTCTCTGGAAAGCGTTTTTTCCTCTTATGTAATCATGTGTTTCTTCAGTTGCTCCATCAAGACTTACTTGGATGTAGTCGATGTTGAGTTTTTTTAATCTTTCAAAATCAGTATCTCGTATCATCGTCCCATTTGTTAGTATACATTTTTTTACTTCGCCAAATTCTTTTTCACAATATTGGAGCAAATCAAATAATTGTTCTCTCAAAGCGAATGGTTCTCCTCCTGTGAAAGCTATTCGTGGACTTTTTTGAATTTTTTTGCAAAATTTTACAAAATCCGCTATGATTTCTTTTTTGCGTTCCAGCGAAGTTTCTTTATTTAGGTACAAATCATTTTGATAGCAATGCTTGCATCTCAAGTTACATCTTTCAGTCAAATGCCACTGTAAAGTGAAACTTGAACTTGGCATATTTTCTATTTAGTTCTTCAATAGCAATCTTTATATCTTTATTTAATATTCTATTAGTTAGCGAGAAAATGACATATCAAGAACCAACCTTGAAAGAATTTGAAATAACAAACAAAAAAATAAGCATCGAATGTCTGCACTGTACATGCACATAGGATGAGAAAATGACATATCAAGAACCAACCTTGAAAGAATTTGAAATGATTAGTAACAATAAAGAATTTGCATGTTATTCGTGCACTTGTAACTGCGGAACTTAGAAATAATTTTTTCAAGCAATTGAGAAATGCTTTCCTTATTGGAGATAATAATGAAATTGAATAATTTCGTAAAGATAATTGATAGAGAAAATAAAGTTTTGGTTTATTTCAGTGATAAGGGAGATATTTTTGAAACTAATCAGATAGGCAAATTCATTATCGGAAAAATTCAGAACAATTTTTCAAAAAAGGAAATTATAGAAGCTTTGGTTAAAGAAACTAATGAAAATCCAAAAAAAATTGAAGTCGATGTTGATAAATTTATTAAATTGTTAAAAAATAAGGGAATTGTAAAATGAATGAAATGAAGGGTAAATTGAATTATATTCTAAATAGTAATATTTTCTTTTTGTTGGAAGTTTTAAAAAAAATGGAAAAAACAGGTATAGAAACAATAAGAGTTAATGAAGTGGCCTCGACCCTTCTGGAGCTTGGCTTGCAAAAAGATGATACAACTATAATTAAATTGGTTAAGAAAACATTGAAAATTCAAACTATGGGTTCTGGTTGGATAGGAATTGGAGAAACGATTAACTCTTTGAAATTGCTCTCTTTCTACAGAAATCGACATATGAAACAAATAGAAGATGCCATTGACTGGTATTATTCGTGTCAAAATGCTGATGGAGGTTTAGGAAGATTCAAGGAGGATAGAAGCAGAATTCCTGTTTGCTGGCGAGTTTTGGAATCTCTATACTATGATAAAATAGAAATCAATGACAGAATTATGCAAATAATAAAATGGATGGAAACAGAGTGGAAAAAAGATATGATACGAGGTGGATTGAGCTATAAATGCGCTGGAATTCTTATTGCCAATCACTATTATCCATATTTTTCTGAAAAATTCATCAAGAGAACGTTAGAATGGCTTTTGAAAGATCAGAATTATGATGGAGGGTGGGGACCGAAGAAAGGTGCTCCTGTAGGCTCTGTTCCCTCCTATACTGGCCTCGCCCTTAGAGCTGTATTGTATCACGGGGATGCTAAAAGTAGGAATGTTGGCAAATCAATAAATAATGGGATTCGATGGATAATTATCAATAGACTAAAAAATGGTTTGTGGAAAGAACATCCTGCAGAGAAGGCTTTGATTGAAATAAGTTTGTTTTTAGACAAATATTTAAAAAATTCTCCAAATCTTTAGTCATATTTCTGCATTTTTTCAACATATTCTAAAGAAGTTCTTCGTATACCCTTATCAGGTATTTTTTCTAATTGAAGTAATGCTTTTTTCCTGATTTTTTCATTACTATGTATAACTAAATATCGGAGTGTGCTTGCCTGAAGTTCCATATTTTCTATTTTAGATATATCTTTGATTAAGGCACCCAGCATCTTTACTGCCTTCCTAAATGTTTTCTTGTCTGAATGAATAGCAATATATTTCAGGATGAAAATTTTATCTTCGATATTGTCAATCCTCAAGCAATCGTCTATATGTTTTTTCATCAATTCCATCGACTTTTTGGCGGTTTCCTTATCGTCACCATCACAAAGCGTTTTTAAAATAATAAATTTCAATTTTATGTCATTGATTTTCTTTATCTGTTCAAGATCTTTGACGTTCAAGTCTTTGAGTACATCATTAATTTGAAATGAGGAATAATTGTTCAGCAAGTCCAAAAATAATTCAACTCTTCTATTCAAATCCCTTTCAACCAATAAATATAATATTTTGTCTTTAATTGACATTTGATACCTTCCTAAAATTTTTGTTTCATTTTAAAACCTATGAAAATTTCTAATCCCATACTTTCTAATCACTTGCAATAGAGTTGTGTAGAATTTAGGATAATTCTGCGGAAACAGATGATAATCGCTGCCGATAGTAAAGGCAATATCGATTTTCTTGGCGGTTTCGAAAAAGGGAGTGTAAAGATGTTCCTTTTCAAGGTAATCTTTCAGCCAAGTTCTATTAAGCTCGAAGAAAATATCATTTTCCTTAAGAACGGTCAGCCAACGACCAACGTCATTGAAGTCTGGATTCCCACCGAATAGGCTCTCTATTGGTGGATGGGCCAATATGATTGTAACATTCCCAAGTTTCCTTCTAACTTCTTCCAAATCTAATTTACCAAATGTTTCAATAAGAACAAAATCGAGGTTTTGCAAGGCATAAGAGTCTATTTTAGAAAGGTGCTCAGGACTGCGTACATGGAGCTCCAAACCCATTTTCAATGGGATGCCTAGAGTACTTTTTACCCTTCTAAGATAGTTAACATACGGCTCATAACTATTAAATTCATGATTCAATATTGTGTCCTCATCCAAATCTTCATATCTGACTATCTCATAGGAATGGTCAGATATTCCAACAAAACTCATGCCCAGCTTGACTGCAGCATCGACTACCTTTGAACTAGGAGGCATCTTTCCTCCTTCGTATGCGTCCGTATATTTATTGACAGAATGTGTATGCAAATCGGAAAAAGGAATGTCTAATTTTCTAAATTCATCTTTGATTTCAGCTTCGCTCATGATTGACATATTTTTGTTCATCTTTAAATAATAGATATCTAACAAACATTAAGATTTGCAATAGCCTGTTAGGTTAATTTTGCTAATCTATTTGATCATATACGCAAGGAAAACATCTTAGATTAAATTGGCAGAGATTACACTTTTTTGGTTTGATTTCAGACAGATGTTCATACATCCTTTTCCAAATTGTCTTAAAATCTTCTTCTAATAAATTACCTTGACAATCTCCAATGATTGGACAACTTAAAACATTTCCTGAAGGAGTGATTTGACAGATAGTCAATCTAAAGAAACAACCGTAATACAGCGCATTAATTGCATTTGGTTTAAAATGCATCACCACTTTTGGGACATCCAGTTTCATATTTTCGATTATACTTGCAACTTTTGATCTTTCAGAATGCGCGAAACATTGTTTAGAAAAATTTTCATCTGCATTAGAAGGTTCCAAAAAAATAAGAAATAAACCCACGATTTTTAGATCCTTTTCTTTTATTTCTTTTGCCAATTCGCTTAGGGAATAAAGATTAAATTTACTTATCGTGGTTGAAATGATTGGTTTGATTCCACATTTGTTCAAATTTTTGATGCCGTTACAAGCACAATCAAAACTTCCTACTCCCCTTATTTTGTCATGAATCTTTTTGGGACCATCTAAACTTATGTAAATTTTTTCCAAGTTACACATTTTTTTTGCTATTTCAGGTGTTATCAAAGTTCCATTTGTTGACATTGTAACCATCCTATTATTTTTATGAATGTAATCTATCATTTCAAAAACGTCTTCCACAAGAAGAGGTTCCCCTCCGCTAATTTCTATCATCATGACTCCCGATTCGATAATTTTCTCAAGAACCTTCCATGTTACCTTTGAAAACTTCTCATCCTTTTTTTTAATAAAACAATGTCTACAATTTAGATTGCATTTCTGGGTTATTTCAAAGTCAACTTGAATCGGAACCTCCAACGGAAAGATTTTATCAGAATCTGTTTTGATATAAACTTTTCTTCCCTCGGAATTCACAAAAATTTCTGTTCCATTACTGTCTTTTCTGTAATACTTGTAATCTGGTATTTCTTCAATCAGGGGAGGTTTAGTGTATTTTCTCTTGCAAGGTAAATTTGTCGTAAATACTTCTGAATAGATCACAATCTATTTCTTGTAGAGAAGTTATTTAAGGATTTGTATTTTTTATTTTTTGCCATAAAAAAAACTATAATTTCCTTTCGGCCATCAATAGCCCTTTATCAAATAAATAACCAAAAATTTTGAAACCATTATTTAAAAACAAGATTAATGCAATATGATTATTTGGATTTATGAACGCAGTTATTAAGTCAAAATGTCTTTTTTTCGCTGCGCTGATGATATATTCAAGCATTAATTTAGCGTATCCCTTTTTTCTAAATTTTTTAGAGGTAAACATAAAATAAATATGTGCCCGCTTTCTTGATTTTTCGTACCATAATGCTCCAGTGATTATTTTGTTATTATTTGTAGATAGATAGTAAATATGAAAATTCTTATTCTGAATTTCTTTTTTAATTTCGTTTAAAGGGGGGATTTCCTTTGGTAAATTTTTCCTAAGTCTTACATAGAAGGACTTTAGATTTTTGTTCTCGACGATTATTTTGTTGTCTCTTTCCACTTTTGCTTCATCCCTATCCATATTTTTCTATAATATTGTTTTGTATTTAAACTCATGAATAATACTCCACATTGTTTACAGCTGTAAATAAATATCTCCCGATTTACTTGAAATTCGATGGGCTCCGAGTCCATAAAAATTCTAGAATTTGGCAATTTTTTTCTTTTTTCCAAAATAAATTTATATTATATTAATCAAATTTTATTTATGCCTTCACGCAAGAGAAAGCAAAATCAAAGAAGAAAACAAAAAAAGAATAGAAGAACATTATTAATTGGAATTATTCTGACAGTAGTCATCATCACAGTTCTGGTTCTTTCTCTCAATCAAAATAATTTTCTCAATATATTTTCAAATGCTACCCAGAACTATAATTGCGATGAGCTGCAGATAGATATCAATTCGATGAAGGAAGCTGCTGCTTACTACAGATATGGAATCCAAAAGCCCGCTGGGGCAAATTACAAATTCGAAATACTTGGAATGAAAATAACAAACAATGCGCCTGCTTATGAAGATCTTTCCGGCTTCAGGCTGAAATTGATTGCAAACGACGGAAGCGTTTTCACATCAACCCAGTTCAATTCGATAGAAAAAATAACTCTGGCGGACAATACTGAAGAGAACTTTACTTGCAGTGAATTGCCTCTAGCTTCGATTTCCCATTTTGGACTGAATTCCACTCAAAGCGCTGAAGGATGCAAAATTTTTCTTATGTTGAGTAATTTGACGCCTTCGTCGCTGCAAGTATATAATTTCACTGGACTGAAATGCACTCTCTCTTTGGGTTGAAATACTAGAAAATAATTTTCAAGAAATTAAAATAAAATTAAAAACCACTCTTCTACCAGGACGGCAACAGCATTCAAATTTCAGGGGATTTTATTTACAAGTGTGAAAACTTTTCAATAGCTAGCCGCATATTGCCATTTCGCTTGCCAGTTTCCCAACGGGTCGACCCAATAGAAAAACACATCTAGATTTCTCTGCTTTGCATAGTTAATCCAGTCACTCAGATATATGTAGCAGTTGAAATTTTGACATCCGGACCTTGTAGATTTGAAATTGAAAGAGGCGGAGCAATAACAGTATACCACACAGATGAAATGAGGGAAGAACAAAAAGAATCTCTGAAGAAAGCTGCAACAGAACTTAAGTATACCTCAATAAAATTTGTGGAAAGCAGCATCATTGCTTGAATTCTTTATTGTTTTGTGGTGACTATCAGCATGTTGAAGTAGGTTGCCAATATACTGGTTTGTCAACAATATTTCCACTGACAACTCCGCATGTGTTGTAGAGTTTCATGGAATAAGTTCCTGCTGTCAACTCGAAAGTATTGTTTATGATATTCATCCTTTGCACAGTATTATTCTTAAAAAGAACTGTATCTTGCGGCCCGACAAATCCATTATGTTTGAAATGATTATTGAAAATTTCAATCAATTGATTTTGCCCAACAATACTTACATTACTGATGCTTGCATAAATTGCCTGATAGGTGATATCATGGAAGTAATTATCTGTCGCAACTAAGTGCGGAACAGAACCTGCCACATAAATTCCGAGTGCATAGTTAACTCCATCAGAAGTGAAGTTGTTTGAAGTAAGAGTCACGTTAGCTATCGAACCACGAACTTCTACTCTATTCAAAAATGAGTTTGCCGAGAAATTAATTGGAATACGGACGATTGCGTTTTGCGAATTAGTCGCTGTGAAGACATTGTGCGTAAAACTAATCTTATCGTATGCGACTAATGTTGTATTTATTATATTCGTATAAAGTGAATACAGTTTGTTGTTATCAAAAGACACGTTTTTGAGATAGGCATTGCTGAGCTGGACAGTTCCAGAAATAGAGTTGTTTCTGAAGTATATGTCTGAAATAGGATCGGTTTCATATCCTGTCGTTGCTTTCAATCGCACCATGGAATATGTAGGATTATTAAAGTCCAGTACATTCTGCTCGGCCAGTAAGTTTCTAACATATTGATAAATATATATGCCGTCATAATCGTGAATCTTGTTTCCTCTGATGATTATTGAGTCTGAATGGAAAATGTCGAACGTATCTCCCCACCCGTTTACTGTTGCTCTGTCTACTATTCCTCCGGTGTTATTCACAAAGCTGACCAAACGTGAGTAGTGCGTCCTGTACATGCTCTCTTGAGTTTGTTCCGCAACAGAATTCTCTACCAAAACATTCTGCGAAAACTCGACTTCGTATCCAAACCCCTTGATGAGTTTCGTGGCATTAATTGTTACAGTTTTATTGACAAAACAGCCATTGACAACTATGTCGTTATCGTTCAACGTGCTTGCCTGTGGATTGTCTTGATTGTATGTTCCACTAGAACGAATTCTTATGGCATTGCCTTCAGTATTCCTGACCTGACATTTTTCCAACAATATGTGAGCAGAATTCCACACAAGGATACCATCCCTAAAAAACGTTCGTTTCATTGGATTACCATCGACAATGATGTTTCTAATAGTAACGTTAGTGACCTTGTCAAGAAGAAACACGGGTGCGGAACTTAATGATTCTGTTGATTGAACGCCATTTTGAATTTTTGAGGAAACAAATGAGCGCAACTTTATCCCATTATCAGTAGCAAACAGAACTGCAGAATTTGAATCAATAATAACATTTGACTTGTTCACAATTATTTGTGTGACATTGTATGTCCCAGCATTTATGAAAATTTTTCCACCACTGTTTCCAAGACTGTTAATAGTATTCTGAATAACTTGAGTGACATCTGTTCCTGAAAATACGACATTCTCATTGCTGTCAGTTGAATAGACAGTTGAGCCATTTATGCTGATTGTATAACTGGAAGAAGTTGGCGAGATAGTTGTAGTTTGCGATGTTGTGCTTGTGGTGGTTGTCGTCGTGGAAATAATTCCTCCAGTGATTGGGACGCAAGCTCCATTAGAACATCCGTATCCAGCAGGGCAAGTTACTGTTGAGGAAAGGCATCTTGGATTTCCTCTGCTTTTCGAGCAATAGTATTCTTTCAGAGTTCCGTCAGGATTGCACGTATCGGTTCCAATATTTGAAGAAGAAATGCATCTGCCCTGAACAGTAATATTATTTCCGTTATCAGAATCTGAACAGAATCCACCGACACCGCCAGTTGTTTCTTCACTTGGCTGAAAAATAGGATGGAGAGATAATTGCAAAGCCCCGACAATCAGAGTAATTGCGATTAAAAAGGCGACGAACGTAGTCAGCGGTGACATTATAAAATAAATTAGATTTTTGAAAGTTTAAGCTTTTGATTTTAAAAAAAATTATTTCAGAACAAGAACTGCTACAGTATAACCGCCGAATGTAATGTTTTGGAAATTGCTTGCTGGAAGCTGCATCAAACCAATGCCTGAACGAGAAATCGTTGTCATTCCTAATGTCGGATCGTAATTTTGATAATAAGAGTTTTTATCCAGCCAAAACAGCTGCGCATTACTTACAGTGATTCCTGCAATATTCAAATTGAAATTGACAGTCTCGTTGATTTTGTTGATAAGCAGAATATTGTAAGATGATCCTGAATTCACTGCAAGCACATCGATCAAATCTGCGTCCGCTGAGCTCGAATAATAAATTGAACTTCCCTTTGGAACATATTTTGTAAGGAAATAGTTAGCCCAGTAAGGCGCGAATGGATTGAACGGATAACTGGAATTCATCATTCCAAAACCAAATCCGCCATATTTTACCATTGGTTGCGTTATGTCTGATGATGAAAGCACAAAATAATTGATGTTCAAATTGCTGCCGTCCATAATGTAGGCCTTTGCTTTTGCAGCATACCAAGCAGCACCAAAAACATTATTCATTCTGTCATCAGTTCCATTTTGCCAAACAGAGTTCAGATTAAGTTCAGTTGTTATCACTTCCAAGTCTTTTCCAGTTTTATTTTTCCACAAATCGTGCGCTTCTTTTGGAGAATATGAGCACCAACAATAAGTACATCCATCACTCAGATGATTCACGTTCAACATTATTGTATTATCATTCTTCCAGCCGTGTTGATCATTAGGTGGATAATAAATATTTTGCAAGTTTGAAGAATTGGAAGGATACATAGGATTTCCATAAGCATCATAATTGTGGAAAGACAGGAAGCCCACGTTGTGTGCATAAGGCAAGAAATAATTCTGCGCGAAAGCTGTTCCCAAGCTTTGATCTGAAGTCAGCAAAATTGTCGGATCAACCTGATGCATGCAACTTTCGGCCAAGTTAAAGTAGTCAATATAGGCACTTGCAATTGTCGAATTACATACATCAGGCTCATTTCCGATTTCCCAATACTTGACACCAAATCCTCTTTCAATGTTCGTATGCTTGACAATTGCTTTCGTATACTCGCAGTAGCTTGACAGAGTAGGGAAGTAACCATAACCTGCTGCTGTAGAACCTTCATGCCAGAGACTGTAATTCAGTGGCATTCCATTAGGCAGATAGTTACCATTTCCCCATGTTCCAATCGGGAGAGAAATCACAGGCTCAGCTCCAACTCCTTTTATCGAAGCGAGCATTTTATCGAGCATAGTCCAATCATACCCGAGCGAGGTGAATCCTTCGAAAGACGGATTTGAAATCAAATTATTTGTGACTGTTGATTGTCGGTCTGTGCTTGTTGGCAAACTTGCAAACATTCTTGCAAAGACATCGTCATCTATTGCTTCTCTCAGTCCAGACGTGTGCCAGTCGATATAAATGATCACTTTCGCATATTTCGCTCCTTTCTCTATGTAACCGTCTCCTTGGCCGAGAGAAGAAGGATACCATAAACTACTCTTCTTGTTCCAGACGTTTGTTGAGAAGGAGCCGACTGTGCTTTGTCCCCATCTTCTTGCCAATTTATTCATGCCTTGATCATAAAAGACGAGAGTTACATCATAAGTTCTACTTCCTTGAATTGGATAAGACCAGAATCCAGCTTCGTAATATTTTGTTTCATCTATTGGAAATATCTGGGAATCATAATCAAAACTCATGTTCGTAGTGTTTGGAGCTGAAAGATAATGATGGAAAGCTTTAGTTCCGGAATGAGTGTTTACAGTTTCAAGCCATGTTGTAATGTAACCGTTGTCTTGATCTGGATATATTGTCCAATTTTCGAAATTTGTAATTCTTGTATCGCAAGAATTTGTTGTTGCATTCCACAAAGAGCATGGAGAAAATGGGGATCTACCGAATTGAAATCTCATTCTAGACAGATTGAAAGATTTTACTTTGTCAAAAGTGCTTTGGCCTTGCACAGAAATTTTTATATCCTCGTAAGTTGGAGCAATTCCATAAGATAGGCTACTTGTTTTTTGGAATTTGCTGAAGTCGGCAGAGAGTTGCAAATTTGTGAAATTCTTTTGAGTTCTTTCTATCCAATTTGGCAAATGATTATATTGCCTAACAAAAACATCGTCTTCAATTCTTTCATTAGCTCCGCCTGTGTGCCAAACATTGTAGATAATTATTTTTGCATAAGCTGCTCCCTTTGGTATGAAGCCGTTACCAGAACCGAGAGAAGAAGGATACCATAGATAACTTGCTGATCGCCACTCATTTAATACCCAACCACCTAATTTGTCGCTTCCCCAAAATCTGCCAAGAAAAGTTCCGTTCGGTGAATAAAAGTTAAATGAAATATCGCTTCCTGTGCCACCGGAAATGACATATGCCCATGACCCGCCTTCAAGATAGTTTGATTCATTTATCGGAATCAGTTTTGATTTGTTTGAGCTATATGAAAAACTAATGTTGGATGGATCTGGAGCAGATGCACTCCAATGGAAAGCCTTAACTCCGGAATGAGTGTTTACAGTTTCAACCCATGAATTGATTGCTCCGTTGTTAGGCGATCTTGAAATGTCCCAGTCCTGAAAATTATAATTGTTTGCATCTATCTGCCAAGTTGCACCTTCAAATGACGGATTTGTAACTAAATTTGGCGCATAAGTGTAGTTTGGAGGTGGAGGAAATGAAGAGAAGTTTGTTGCAGTGATTATAGAAGTGGTGGTTGTTGTTGAAGTTGTAGTTGTTGTTTGCGAAGTTGTTGTGCTCGCAGAAGTTGTCGTAGTTGAAATAATTCCTCCAATGATTGGAACGCAAGCTCCATTGCTACATCCATAACCGGCTGGGCATCCAGAAGTTTGAGAAAAACATTGTGGATTGCCTTTGCTTTTGCTGCAGTAATATTCTTTCAGCGTGCTGCTTGATATGCAAGAATCCGTTCCAGAATTTCTTAAAGAAATGCAAGAACCACTTTGATAAATATTATTACCATTGTCTGAATCACTGCAGTATCCTCCAATTCCACCTATGATTTCTTCGCCTGGCTTGTAGTTTTCTTGAATGTAGAACTGGAAAATAGCTAGCACACAGAATACAGTAATCATCAGTATGACAAAAGAAGTTGCCAGCGCCATCTATATATTAATTTGAATTTTTTTAAACTTTAAGGTTTTCGATAAGAGCAAAAGTGAAAAGAAATTAAAATAAAATAAAAAATTTTGGCATTACTCTGCTTTGCTCTTCCTCATCATTCCTTTGACGATTATGAAGACGACAAGAATAATAACCACCCAGTTCAGCACATTGCTTATGAAGTCTCCCACCATGAACTTCGATCTTCCGACAGTCACAAAAGCATCAGGATTCAGCCAGTCGAGATAAGGGCTGTAGGCCGGAGTTATTATGTCCTTCACAAGAGCCTGAACCAGAGTAGCTGTTGCTATTCCGACTATGAATGCTAGCGCCACTGCAATTATTTTTTGCTCATTCAAGAAGTCTGTGAATTCTTTTAAGAAACCCATTCTCTCTTTAGAATTTAGTAAAAAACGTATTAATCTGTTACACTCAGTTTTGTTTCATATTTTGGCTGATAATTTTCTCTATGAAGTCCCTTCCCGTTCAAATAGAATGCCAATTCTGTTACAGTAACTTCCGCTTCATGTGAATTTACCCAAGGAATCCAATCTGGATTTACAGTTGGAACCTCGTAAACAATGCTTTCGTAAAAAATTGGATTAGATCTTGGTCCAATATCTTTTCTATCCCTTGCATCAGAAATTGCTTCTAATGCATCCACAATTTCAAATTGCCAAACTGTGTAAAATTCTTGATTTCCGTTCAAATAAACATCAGAAGGAGTTGTGTAAATTTGTTCTTGTAAATCCATTTTGTCGATCGGTAGTCTCTTTTTTTGTTAATTAATATTTGTTTTTTTAGATAATAAAGATATTTATTTTTTTGCAAAAATATTTTTTTCAAAATATTTTCTTTCAGAAATTTCTTCCTTCAGAATTTTTTTTCTGAAAACAAAAAATAAAATTCCTACGAAAAGCAGTCCGACTCCGAAAATTTGCAGCTTGAAATTAAATTGCGTAAGCAAAATCAGAGAAAACAGCACTGCGAGGACTGGGATTATGCGCGATTGGAGAATAATTTTTTCTCCTTTTGCTCTTTTTATCAACCTAAGAACCGCCAGACAGCTCAAAGTGTAAGGAATAATAGTAAACATCACAGCAAGCGTTGCCAACTGCGTGAAATCTGTGAGAGAGAATGCAAGAACCAGGGCGAAAATCGTCTGGACTAGTATTCCGAGATATGGCGTTTTGTATTTTGGATGCAGTTTTCCGAAAAATTTTGGAAAAAGTCGGTCTCTGGCCATTGCAAAGCTGATTCTCGAAGAGCCGAGAATGACTGCATTCAACGCCCCTATAATCGAAACCAGCGCGCCGACAGCAATAACTATTCCTCCAAAAGCTCCGATATAACCGGAAGTCAGTGATGAGAATATGTCAGCGAGCGGCGATTGTGAGTTTGAAAAGCTCTGCCAGTGAACGCCGAGAAAAACTACTGTAACCAGGACGTAAATCACAATGACAGTTGCTATTGCAATAAGAATTGCTTTGGGCACTGTTTTTCTTGCATTCTGAATTTCCTCTTCTGGAACCGTTATTATTTCAACTCCTAAGAAAGGCCATAGTGCAAGAAGGATTGCAGTTCCTACAGCAGGAACTATTGACACATTTTGCGGAATTAGTGGAAAATAATTTTGAGGCTGAATGAAAAAAATGCCAACAGCTATGAAAAGAATTATCGGAAGCAATTTTCCAATTGTGAAAACATCTTCCACATCTCCAGTAAGCTTTACTCCTCTGTAATTTATGAAACTTAGGAAAAGAGTGACAACAGCAGCTATAGAAACTCGTGAAAGCAAAGCAAGCTGAGGAAAGAAAAATTGAAGATAATATCCAATTGCCCACATTTCAGCAGCAATCGTAATCCAATATCCAATCCAAAAAGTCCAGCCTGATATGAAACCGACAAAATTTCCGAATGCCTGGTGGGCGTAAGAATAAAGTCCGCCAGCTTTTGGCAGCTTGGCTGCAGCTTCTGCAAAGCAGAAACCAGTAAGTATTGTGTAAATTCCTGCAATAAGAAGTGCAACAAGTGAATATGTTCCTGCAGCCTGCGCCATGAGCAAAGGCATTATGAAAATTCCGCTTCCGATAAGGAAACCTAATCCCAGCATCACAGAATCGAAAAAACTCAAACCACGAATTAGTTTGATTCTTCTCATTTGCGTAGTTTCTCCTCAATTCGCAGCATTTCATTCAATTTTATTATTCTGTCTCCGCTAATTCCAAACTTGCAATAATCAGCAGCAACTCCGACTGCAAAATGCGCAAGCAAAGGATCATCAGTATCAGAAGAACGATGAGAAACTACAACAGCAACATTATTTTCCTTTGCAAGCTTCACAGTATTTATTGCATCAGTTATTGTTCCGACTTGATTTGGCTTTACTATTATTGCAGATGCGGACTTCATTTCAATTCCAGGCTTCAGCCTTTCAACAGAACTTGCAAACAAATCATCTCCGCAAATCAGTTTCGGCTGCAACATGTGAGTCAGAACAGAAAAATTAACAAAATCGTCATCCTTCAATGGATCTTCAATATAAAGTATTGGATATTTTGTCGCAAGTTCTCTCATGTAAGTCATTTGCTGGCTTGTTGAAAGAATTTTTCCAGAATAATTATAAACATAATATTGATTCCCATCCCATAATTGAGAAGCAGCAACATCCATCCCTATTTTCAGAAGATGTTCGTTAGCAATCTTAGTCATAATTTCCAGCATTTCTTCAGTTTTCAAATTAGCAGTCCATGCCGACTCAATGTTTTTTGCATAAGAAAATGTTGGGTCTTCTAGCCTAAGCTTCTTAGCAACTGCGAAATACGCAGCTGTCATCTTGTTCATAGTTTCATGAAAAGAATTTTGGTGAACTGGCAGGAACAAAAATTCCTGAACATCAGAGCTGCCAGAAGATTTCCATCCCCCGACTATATTACACAAAGGACGGGGCATCTGAGGCTTGAATTTATTTTCTTTTGCAAGATATTCGAAAACTTCTTCCTCTTGCTGCGCAGCGAAAGCTTTCAAACATGCAGAAGAAATAGCAAGCGTAACATTTCCTCCAATCTCGTGAAAGTCCGGAGTATTGTCGATTATATGAAGCAGTTCATCGACATCATGCTGGTTCTCCAAATTCTCTGAAGTTATGTGACGACGAATGAGCAAAAATTTGTTGAGCGCTTCCTTAACAGGAAAATATTTCACTTCATGCCTGCTGCGACTGCTGCCGATGGGAACTGCAGCTCTAACTGAGACTTTGTCAGTCTTCAGCTCAACTTCGATAGTCTTCTCAGAATTTGTCGCGAAAATTTCCCTTGCCTCGAGACTTCTTATTCTCATTTATTTAGAATTTATCTTGTCCGCTTATTAAATTAATCAGCTGAAAACTTTTCTCCACACTTTGCTCATCTCAGTCAATCCCAATTTTCCTTTCTTTGCCTCAAACTCGTCAAATTTTTTCGTTTTGTCTTTCCCTTTCCCGTAGATAAGAAGTGGCACAGGTCCGTATTCGTGCTTTCTCTGCAAAGTAGACGTAATATGATCACAACTTATCACAACGACTCCATTGAAATTTCTGAATCTTTCTAATTCTCTGTCAATTGATTCGATTGCTGCACGTTTTTTGTGGAAATCTCCGTCATGAGCCGGTTCGTCAGGCCCTTTCATGTGTGCGTAAACAAAATCATAATCAGAAAGTGCAGTGTCGATGTTTTCAAAAATAAATTTCAAAGTGTAGTCTTGCTTAGCTTCAGGAATTGCAATCGAATCCATTCCCGCGAGCATGCATGTCGCTTTCATAACTCCTGGCTCAGCGATAGCAACTGCTTTTTTTATTTTATATTTTTTTAGAAAATTCGGCAGACCTGGAAAAGTGTTTCCAGCTTCTCTGGTTAAAATATAATTCGCCGGAAGCATTCCGTTTTTCATTCTTTTCGAATTAACTTCGTGAAATTCCATCACTCCTCTTGCTTTGTCAATAAATTCTTGAACCAAAACTGCGGATCGAGCTGCATCTGGAGACAATGATAAGACGTGATGGACTTTTTCTCCTGGATTGTATGGATCTGAATTGGAAATTTTGTCGCTCAATTTTTCCTTGATGACTAAAACTGCCCGATGCTCGAAAGTTCTGCGGAAAATAAATTCAGCACCGATTTTCACATGCTCGTTCACATATCTCGCAAGCTCATCAAGTCCGAAAGAATTTCTTCCAACCCTTCTGTCAATCACTTCCATATTTTTGTCGACAGTCGCGAAATTACAACGGAGCGCAAGCCATCCGAGCTGATAAGGAATATTGCTGCCGACTGCCTCCAGCGGTCCTCTTTTCATAAAATATTTTGTGACATCATATCCAAGCAGTCCTAAATTTCCTAAATGGCTGACGCTTGCTTTTGTTAAATCATGCCAGAATTTTCTTGGAACTGGAATAATTTCTCCGAGCATTCCGTTCTTCGCAAGCCAGTCCATGTTAGGCTTTTCGGCTTCAGAAAGCGGAGTCTTTCCATTAATTGGCAAGTCAGCTAAGCCATCTATGACAAGAAAGACAACTTTTTTGTGTTTCCTTACACTTTTCTTTTTCGCCATTAAATAGAATTTTGTTTTTTGATGAAAATAAACTTCTTCTAGACTTTGTATAGATTCAATGAAATTGGAAAGCCTGAAGATTCCAGTGTTACTTGCATTGTTTTTGCTCTTTCTGACTTATCGAACGTGCTATCTACTACTATTCTTCCAATTGTCGGTTCATCAGAATCAATTTGATAAGCAAACATTCGTTCACCAATACCAGTCAAAACTAATGACATTTTATAAGCGTGAACATCTCCGAAATCAGTCTTAGTTTGTTCATATGCTTTTCTTACTGCATTAAGAAGTTCATCATGACTAGTCGGGTTTGAAGAAAAGTATGGGACAAGTGTCATCTCGGCAGATATGTCAGCGTTGAGAGTGAAAATATCATGCAATTTTCGCAGTCGTTTGACATGCAAGGATGTATCATCCAACATATTGTCAAGAAATCCTACAACAGCAACATTTGTGGCAAACATCCTTTCATAGTTGGGTGATGGCGTTTCGCCCAGCACATAAGCTACGACTGAAGATTTGAATGACAAAATCGCGTCAGCTGCATCTTCAGAAGGAAGATACATATATTTTTGTCGCATAAAATCATAACTTCATTTCATCCATAACTTGATTAGCATAATTAGCAAGTTTCTTGCTTAAATTTGTTTTGGCAATCAAAAGCTTATTTTTCATTTTAGGATCATTTCCTTGATACTTCTCGACTGAGTTCAATGCAATGAAAGCAGTCTGCAGTTCAAGCCAGAAAAATGCTTTTTCTAGATTTTTTCTTATTTCTTCTTTATTGTTAGCAACTAATGCTGCATTCTTCCATTTGTTGTAATGAAAAGAACAAATTTCGAGTTGATTTTCAAATGACATATGTCACTTTATAGTGGTTATAATTTATAAATATTACTATCCTACAGTAGCGAAATACTTAAATAGTAAGAAATTTACTATCAAGTAGTGATAATAATGGGATTTGATGATGTCAACCAAAGAATTCAGGAAAGACTTTATGAAATGCATTTGCCAGAAATCAAAGCTGAATTAAAACAGTGGAGAAAAGAAACTGGTCTTGATGCTAATTGGCCTGATACTTCTGTAAATCATCCAGCAAGATACAGAACAAACGCTCAAACAATTCCACAACATGCACAGGATGGAAAAAGGGAAGGTGGATATGCTGGTCAAACTCCAAAATTCGGTCTTGACGCTTTATTTGAAGATTCTAAAAAGCCGACTGTTCCAGGTGCTTTGGTGAAAGGATTATATCAACTCAGAGGTTTTGAAGTCATCGCATATGATGATACTCATCCTCATGCTGGCAAATTAACAGATATTTTCGGGTAATTTTTTATTTTTTTATTTTTCAAATTACAATTCAAAAATTCTATTACTCGCAACTGGAGCGACAGCGTCATACCCCTTTTCTTTCAGCTCTTGGGCAAATTCTTCGGTATGATCTCCATGAATACAGAAAATTTTTTCTGGATTCTGCTTTTTGATAAACGCAAACAGATCACTTCGTCCGATGTGTCCGGAGAAATCAAATCTTTTCACAAACATCTGAACTTCGAAATTCAAATCGCCATGAACGTATCTTCCGCTTTCAAGCAGAATCTTTCCAGGAGTATCAGGAATCTGGTATCCAGTCAGCAGCAGCGAACAATTTTTCTGCTGATAAAGTCTTTTCAAATACCAGACCACAGCTCCGCCTGTCAGCATTCCGCTTGTTGTCAGAACAACTGACGGAGTTTTCAAAACTTTTTTTCTCATCCTCTCTGAATTTATGTAAGTCACTTTCTGCAGTGCTTTGTCAACTTCTTCTTTGTCTCTCAGCAGCTCTTTGTGCTGGTTCATAATCGTCGTTGCTTTTCTCGCCATTCCGTCCATGTAGAGCGGATAATCGATTCCGAATTTGTCCAAGACCATAAGAATTTCCTGCAGCCTCTGCAGCGCAAATCCGGCAATGAGGCATGTCCCATCTTTTGACAAAGTCTCTTTCACGGTTTCGTACAAATCTTTTTCCTGCTGCTTTCTGTCAGCATGCTCGCGCTGCGCGTATGTCGATTCTGTAATTAGAACATCTGACTGCGGAATTCTCTGGTCAAATTTTCTCATAAGATGCGTATCAATTCCCTGGAAGTCTCCAGTATACAAAATACTTTTTCCCTTATTTTCCAGTCTGAACATGCAGCTTCCTGAAATATGACCTGCATCAAAAGCTGTGAATTCAGTTTTTTTCAGTTTGAAAGGCTGTTTGAATTCAACGGGAATGAAATTTTTTATCGTGTTAAAAACATCATCGTTAGTGAAAGGAAGTTTGACTCCTTCCTCATGCGAGATTTTCAGCGAGTCATAAAGCAGCATCTCGGTGAACTGCTTTGTGATTCCGAAAGAATAGATTGGGACTGCTAAACCGTTAGATTCGAAGATTGCGAGCCCGCCAGAGTGATCGAGATGCGCGTGCGAAAGAAGGATTGCATCTGGCTTTCCCTTTATTGGAATAGGAAAAAGCGGAGGAACTTCTCTCAATTTGGTTCCATAATCCATCATTATTTTTTCTGTTCCCGTGTCTAGTAAAAACGCGCTGCGGCCTACCTCCGAAAGAGCACCACAGCAAGACAATTCAAACATTATAACCACTCATATCCATTACCATCAAATAGTTTGCACCCAAGCACTGTAGTTCCATCATTATTTCATCATCTAATATCTTTATTGAGAATCGAATTTATCAACTTTCTTTTGCATTAAACAGATTAATAATTAAGGCATCAATTTTTTTTAGATGACTGCCATACAAAAATACAATGAAAGAACTTCTAAACTAAAATCCGATGCGTGTCCTGAATGCGGATCCAAATACATAACTGCTCCTGATAAGGAAAAAGTTTGTGGAAGCTGCGGCTATGTTCCTGATGAGAGAAGCATGAGTCAAGAACCTGAGTGGAGAGCTTTTGATGATGAGCAACGCACAAGAAGAATCAGGGTGGGACCAAGCTCAACTCTTACAATCCATGATAAAGGTCTAAGTACAATAATTGGTAGCGATTCTGTAAGGAATTCAAAGTATGATCCTGATCGACGTTTGAAGGTATACAAACTCAGAAAATGGCAAACTAGAATTCGCGTAGCAGATGCATATGAACGAAATCTGGCAATAGGTTTGGACGGCGTCAAGAATATATTTTCTCATTTTAATCAGCTACAAAACAATAAAGCCGCGTTGGAACAGACTTCTGCAAACTACAGAAAGGTCGCTAGCAACGGAATGATACGCGGAAGGTCTTTAATCACTACAGCATATGCATGCATCTATTTGACTGCGCGTCAGACTGGGACGGCGTTGACTCTTGATGATTTAGCAACTGATGCAGAAAAAAACGGCGTTTCCAGAAAAGATATTGCGCGAAATTATCGTTTTATTGTTCGTGAGTTCGACTTGAAAATACCGGTTCCAGTTAATAAAATGTACAGCTCAAAAATTGGCAACAAAATTCAAGGAAGCCCGCAGACTGAAATTTTGGCCACGCGAATTCTAGATGTAGCAAAAGGAATGAAACTTACTGGCGGAAGGAGCCCGACCGGAATAGCGGCTGCTGCATACTATATGGCCTCCGTATTGCGAAATGACCACAGAACGCAAAAAGAAATAGCGGAAGTTGCAAACGTGACTGAGGTCACCATAAGAAACAGGTATAAGGAACTTATGGAAAAACTGTTCATTGGAGTTCCGGTCTAGGATTGAAATTTAAATCCGAAATTCAAAATAAGATGTATGCAAGACGTCGGAGAGAATTTAGTTCGCAACATTATCAACGTCCAGCTTTTGGACAGAGTTCTGATTGTGACTGACAAGAAGAAATTCAAAATAGGAAAGATGATTTACGATGCATCAAAAAAAGTCAATCTTGAATCTATTTTGATGTCTATGGAACCGAGGACAAGAGATGGAGAAGAACCTCCAGCAGCAGTTGCAGCAGCAATGAAAGAAACGGACATAATTATTGCGCTAACAGAATTTTCTTTGACTCACACGAAAGCAACAAACGAAGCGAGAAAAAACGGGGCAAGGATCTTCAGCCTCCCAGGAATCGACGAATTTTCTCTGACAAAAGGCGGGCTCACTGCTGATTATTCTGTCATTCAGAAAAATGTTGAAAAGATTTTTTCTGCTGTAAACAAAGCTGCGCAAATTGAAGTTGAGTCTAAGAATGGAACAAAAATCAAATTTTCTGTTGTAGGTAGAAAATGGGAAAAGGATAATGGAATTGTTGCTCCGGGAGAAGTTGGAAATCTGCCGTCTGGAGAAATTTATGTTGCTCCTGTTGAAAATTCTGCGAATGGAAAAATTGTCTTCGATCATTTTTCTCTTTCAAAAGGAAAACTCGAATTGAATTTTGAAAACGGAGATGTAAGGGAAATGAAAGGAGATAAGGAAAAACTGCAGAGAATTTTTGATGAAGTTGGATACAAAGCGAAAATAATTGCTGAATTTGGAATCGGATGCAATCCTAAATCAAAAACAATCGGAAATACTCTTGAAGATGAAAAAGTTTTCGGTACTGTTCATTTTGCTTTAGGAAAAAATACTGACTTCGGGGGAACAAATGAAGTAGCTTTTCACAAAGATGGTGTTATTGATGAACCTACTGTTACTGTTGATAGAAGATTAATTATTAGAAATGGGAAATGGTTAATATAGTGGTGCAATGAATTTAGAAAGAAGAATTGATTTAATAAAAAAACCTCCAATGGAAGAGATAGTTACTGAAGAAGAACTGAAAGAGCTTTTGCGGACTAATTCTAAACCAGCAGCATACGACGGATTTGAACCAAGCGGAATTGCACATCTCGGCTCAGGAATAATGCGGGCAATCAAAATTCAAGATTTTCTTGATGCAGGGATAAAATTCAAACTTTTCATCGCAGACTGGCATGCATGGATAAACAACAAAATGGGTGGAGATTTGAAAAAAATTCAGCAGACTGGAGAATATCTTGTTGAAGTTTGGAAGGCTGCCGGAGTTGATACAAAAAAGGTTGAAGTTCTTTGGGCGAGCGAATTTGCAAAAGATCGTGAATACTGGCAGACTGTAATAAAAATCATGAAAGCAACTACAATAGACAGAATGAAAAGAGCAGGAACAATCATGGGAAGAAAAGAAGGAGAGATGCAATATTCAGCTCAACTTTTGTATCCAGCAATGCAAGCAACCGATCCTTTTTTTTTGAACGTTCAGATTTGTCAGCTAGGAATTGATCAAAGAAAAGCTTATGTTTTATCACGTGAAGTCGGACCAAAACTGGGATTTTGGAAACCAATCATTGCAAGTCATCATCTGTTGATTGGACTCCAGGGACCGACAAAAATGGGAGGATTCGAACAGAATCAAAGTTTGGATACAGAAATCGCGAGCAAGATGGCAAAGTCGATTCCGAAAAGCTACATCTCAGTCCATGACACACCGGCAGAAGTAAAAGAAAAAATTAATGAAGCGTTCTGCCCGGAAAAAATCGTCGAAGGAAATCCAATCTTGGAAATTTGCAAATACATCATTTTCAGAAAAGCGAAGAACATGGAATTCACACGTCCTTCAAAGTATGGCGGAGATGTCACTGTTCATTCTTATGAAGAATTAGAAAAAATGTTTGCTGAAGGGAAATTACATCCAGTTGATTTGAAAGCTGCGGTTACATTTTCTTTGAATAAAATTTTAGAACCCGTTCATAAACATTTTGAAAAAAATAGAAAAGCTAAAGAACTTTTTCAAGCTGTAAAAGAGACAAAAATAACTCGTTGATTTTTGGGATAAAAATGGAGAAAAAAAATAAAAAAAGATGGAAAAATATTTCGCATCATATTTCTCGAATCAGAAAATCTGTAAACGATTTAAGGCAATTTGAATGGAAGCATCAAAATTTGATTTTTCTGATTGTGAGCCTGATTGTAGCGTATGTTTTTATTGAATCAACAACTGTCCATGAAATCATAAAAAATATTGGTGCGTTCGGTTATGCCGGGACTTTCTTTGCAGGAATGTTTTTTTCGTATGCACTCACAGCAGCTCCAGCTAGTGCAGCTTTGTTTCTTCTCGGCAACACGCTCAGGACTCCTTTCATAATAGCAGTGATTGGAGCTTGTGGGGCTATGATAAGCGACTACCTAATTTTCCGTTTTGTCCGCGACAGGCTTATGAAGGAGATACGCACAACTGAAAAGGAAATTTTAGGCAACGAAATCCAGTTTAAAATAAATCCTAAAGGCTTGGCAGCAAAATTAATTCCAATTCTCGCAGGAATAATTATAGCATCGCCTCTGCCGGACGAATTGGGAGTAGCGCTTCTGGGCGCATCAAAAATTCGCACACGCAAGTTCTTGCAATATTCTTTTATCTTAAATTTGCTAGGAATTTTTGTAATAACCTCAATTGCAGCTGCATCAGTTTAGAATCCTTCAAGCTGAATTATTTTGTTCTTTCTAAAATAGTAAATCGATGCGCCAACAACAAGGATTATCAGACCTACTGCCATCTCATTGAAACTAAATTGGTAAATCATAAAAACGCAGAATATTGCACCCAAAAAAGAGAGAACTGGAAACTTACCTATGTTCAACGGGACTTTGAACGGCCTTTTCAGTTTGGGTTTCGTGTAGCGTAACCAAATCAGGGCGAGATTTACAGTGCCAAAACTTATGAATGCCCCCAAACTTGTTATGCTTGCGATTGTTTCGATTTTTCCCAAAAAAAGAAATGCTATGCTCAAGATACCCACTGCAATGGCAGCAATCCAAGGAGTTTTTCTTTTCGGATGAATTTTGGAAAGAATTGAAGGGAGAGCACCATCTCTTGCAATTCCATAAATCATCCTTGAAGTCACAACAAGAATTATCAAAACTGTGTTCGTTGTCGCAAACAAAGCAATCAGAGACAAAACAAAACCTGCATTATTTCCAAGAAAACTGTTGCTTGCTGCGAGAGCAAGAGGATTGGAAACATCGCCAAGAGTATTCCAGTCAGCAAGACTTACAGTTGCAATAGAAACAAGAATGTAGAGAGCTGTTGTAATAATAATTGCCCATATTATTGCGCGTGGGATAAACTTCTTTGGGCTCTTCGTTTCTTCAGCAATGTTTACTATGTCTTCGAATCCGATGTATGCAAAAAAGACTAAAATTGACGCAGCGATGATTCCGCCGAATCCTTGTGGAGCTTCAAAATAGTTCACGCGACCGTAACTTCCGCTTGCAAGAGCAAGAAAAATTATGAGAATCAGTCCGCTCATTTCAATAATTGTAAAAACAATATTCATTTTTGAAGATTCCTTTATGCCAAAAAAATTCACAAACGACAGAACTACAATAAGAATTATCGCGACAACTATCAGCAAAGCAGTTGATACATGGGCCTCCGGAAAAATTATTTTATTGAAATATCCAGAAAAACCTAAAGCAACTGTTGCAGCAGAAAGGACTCCTGTAAAAATAATCAACCAACTTATCATAAAGCCCAAAAATTTACTTGCGTAAGCTTTCTTTACGTAGATGTATTCGGCAGCAGCCTTCGGATACATTGCAGAAAGTTCAGCATAACTTAAACCAGTAAGCGCTGCAACTGCGGCTCCAAGAAGAAAGGATATCCACAAAGCATTTCCTGCTGACCCTGCAGCCTCACCAATAAGCGCGTAAATTCCCGCTCCTAGAATTATTCCGATTCCGTAGAAAGTTGCTTCAAATAAAGTCAGCGAACGTCTGAGCTTAAGCGCCATAAAATATATTTAAAGTTTGGCATTTAATTAAATGAAAGGAGATTAAAGTGGTCTGCCGCCAATCAGAGAACTGAATTTGCTTATTCTTGCTCAGACTTTAATATATCCAAATTTTAAATTCTACAAAGAAAGGTGTTGATGAATGCTTGACATAAAACTCATTAGAGAAAATCCTGATTTGGTCAGAGAAAATCTGAAAAGAAGGCAGGATTCAGAAAAGCTGAAAATGCTGGAAGATTTGATAAAGAGCGACCAGAAATGGAGAAAATTAATTTCTGATGTAAACTATCTTCGCGCAGAAAGAAACAGGCTGAGTCTTGAAATAGGAAAAGCAAAATCAGAGAAAAAAGATTTTTCAAAGCTGATGAAAGAAGCTGAAGCGATTCCAGAAAAAATAAAAAATATAGAAAAAGAAATTGCAGAACTAGAAGCAAAAAATAGCAACCTGCTTTTACAAATACCAAACTTGCTGCATGAAAGCGTTCCTTATGGAAAGGATGATTCTGAAAATGTTGAAGTAAAAAGATGGGGAAAAGAGCCAAAGTTTGATTTCGAACCAAAAAGCCATTTAGAAATTTTGGAAAAAATGGGAATGATAGATTTTGAAAGAGCTGCTAAAGTCGTAGGTGCAGGATTCTATTATCTGAAAGGAGATGCTGTGCTGCTTGATATGGCTCTGCAAAGATTTGCTGTCGAACATTTGAAAAAGAAAGGATTCATAGTTATTTGGCCGCCAATTATGATTGGAAGAGAGGCTTATGAAGGAGTCACAGATTTATCTGATTTTGAATTGGTCACTTACAAAATTGACGGAACAAATGATTACTTGATTGCGACTTCAGAGCATCCGATGGCAGCAATGATGAAAGATGAAACTATTTTGAAAAAAGATTTGCCACTGAAATTCTGCGGAATTTCTCCCTGCTTCAGAAAAGAAATTGGAACTCATGGAAGATTTTCAAAAGGATTATTCAGAGTCCATCAGTTCAACAAGATCGAACAGTTCATTTTCTGCCTTCCAGAAGATTCTTGGAAGTGGCATGAGGAAATCCAGAAAAATTCGGAAGAACTTTACCAGCAGCTGGGGCTTCATTACAGAGTTGTAAACATCTGCACTGGAGATATAGGAACGCTTGCTGCGAAGAAGTACGACATAGAAATTTGGATGGCTGATGGAAAATTCAGAGAAAGCGGAAGCAATTCGAATGTCACTGATTATCAAGCTCGCAGACTTAACGTAAAATGGAAGGAAGGAGAAGGAAAGCCTCCAGCTGGATTTGTCCACACTTTGAATAATACTGCTCTGGCAACAAGCCGAACAATGATTGCAATCATCGAGCAGTTCCAGCAAGCAGACGGAACAGTAGAAATTCCAAAAGTCTTAAGGCCGTTCATGAATGGAATGGACAAATTAGAGAAGAGTTAAATAGTTTTGGTGAGTAATTAAGTTGGAATGTTTATACAAGATGAAAAATCAAAATTATCACTTGATGACCAAATTTTCCGAATTGCTCGCGAGTATTCTGAAGGAAGAGTCAGAGTAATTAATTATGTTGATTCCAATAAAAAAACAGGATATCCAAATTTTGATTATCTTTCAGTTAATAGGGTATTTGACGAAAAATTTGGTGAAAACATAAGTCAATATTACCCAAGCGAAGCATTGGTTCTAGCTAAGAAATTGAGCGAAACGATAGCTGAAATCAACAAAGGACCAAATAAAAGACCTATACCAGTGGTTGTTGGAGTGGAAATTGATGGTATTACCTACAATTTTTTGAATGATGATATCTTCGAAGTATTATCCCCAGTTATTTCTAATCGAAATTCTCCGACTCCGGGTGTAATTTATTCTCCAGAGAATCTTGATTTTCTAGACCTTGAAGCTTCTATAGAACAAGATTCTGTTAAAGAGTCAACCTTAGAAGTAAAAATAAGAAATCTCCATAAATTAAAGTGAATGCTAAAGCTAAAGGAAATGTTGGAGCGAATCTAACTCCTTCTTTTATCCATACAAATTTCTTTTCAGATTTTTTTATTCTCTTCAGCTGCTTTTCAGTGATTCCTTCCCAGATTTTGTTTTCAATCAGAACATCTCCGACTTTCAATTTAGAAAGAGCAATCTTCCTTTTGAATCCGACTTCCTCGACTGCCTTAGCGAATCTCCAGATTGAAAACAAAGCGATTGCTGCGACAACTGGAATGAGTGAATTTTGAAATATTGAAAGATAATTTATTGGATATGCAAGCAGAGTAAAAATGGAATAATTGATGATTGCGAAAGCTGCGAAAAGCGAGACTGAGCCGATGGCGAAGACTGCTTTGTTCTTTCTTACATCAACAAAAAATGCTGAAAATATTTTTCTGTTCCTTATAGCGAGGGCAAAAGAATAAATTATCATATAGCCAGCTCCAACAACGAAAACATTCAGCAGGTAAGTGATTGGAAATGGAAGAACTGTATTTGAAACTGGAAGCAGGAAAATAATTGCAGCAAGAACTTTTGCATCTCCTCCGCCCCATTGTCCGGCATAATACATAATGAAACCGAGAATGAAGATTGCTCCGCCAGCTATGACGCTGTTCAGAAAAATCCATGGATTGCTTTCAATCACAGACTGAATTCCGTAATAGAGAAGCGCAAAAATAATCATTGCGTGAGGAATTTCATCAGGAATTTCAGTGGTTCTCAGATCCCAAATTGCTGCATAAATGCTTCCGGCAAAAGCGACTATCAAAGGAATCAGAGGAAACATAAAATAATATTTCTAAAAACTTAGTTTTATACTTTCAAGAATATTTCTTAAATCCGATTTTACTGGCTTCTTCCCTGAAACACTGACGGCAGTAATAAAGACCATACTTTCTGATCAGACCATCATGCCTGCCGCATTTCTTGCATTTTCTTGTTCCTTTTCCTATTTTTCCTACCATTCATTCACCGACAGAAATAGAATATCACAATTAATATTTAAAACTATCCGCCCACTTCGCCAAGAATCTCCAGAAACTCTTCTCCTCCAAGAACCTCCATCTGCGCAATCTTTTCAAAGACTTTTGTGTAGACAGAATTAAAATCATGCATCTCCGCCTTTCTTAGTATGACTCCGCCCAAATGAACGGTCACTTCCTCGAAATTCATAATCTCTTTCATATTGTTTCAACGCCAAATTTATTTTTCAGCCATTCTGCAGTTTCTTCTTTACTTATTTTTTGTTTTTCTGGTATTTTAGTCTTTTTGATTCTTCTTCTCTTGATTCTGAATCCTTTCCTTTCTAATGTGACCGAGACATCCAATCCTGACATACCAATATCATGGGAATAACGAACACCAGGAAGGTCAATATATTCCTTGATTCCAAAAGAAAAATTTCCGCTGCTGTCAATCTGATTCTGAGAAATTTTATTTTCTTTTGCCACAAAAGTTTTTTTCAAAAATTCTTCTGCATCTTTTTTTCGCAGGGTAACCATAGCTCCTAATGGCTTTCCTTTTGCAACTCCGAACGTGCTTCTTTTTTTTGAATGAGTTATCACCGCTTTTTTTTCTGTCAGCATTTCCAAAAGCTTGACTGCTTTTTCGACTTTCTGCTTATCATCTCCAGCTCCAATGTTCAGCGTAACTTTTTCTATCTTCAATTCTTTCATCGGATTATTCATTCTTCTCACCAACTTTAATCAGCGGCTTGTTCTTTCCAATAACAATAACATGATCTTTGATTGTTTCGTCAGCAACTCCTTCGACTTCATAGGCAATTCTTGCTTCGCCGTGCCCAGTGACAACTTCTTTCACTTTTCCTATTGTGCCGATATCTTTTCCTTCGAAAAGCAGAATCAGACTTCCTGGTGCAAGCTTTACGTGATCGACAATTTTCATTTCAGGAACTTCAACTAAAATCGAGTCTCCACTTGAATATTCATCTTTTGGAACAAGCAAGTTTCTTCCGTCATGCAGATTCAGTTGCATTTTTCCTTTTTTTATCACAGTTTTACTGTTTATTCTCAAAAGTTTCAGTTTTGCTTCATTTTCAGGAATTTCAATAAGAATGAAACCTTTTGGATTTGGTACGACTCTGTAATATTTTTTAATTTTCGGAATCGAAATGACATCCATCAGCCCTACGCCAAAAGCATGATCGGTAACAACTCTACCGTCAACAAAAACTTCCTTGTTGTTCAAAATATTTTGCGCTTCTTTTCCAGTTTCAACAAGTTTCAGAATTTCTCGCAGAACTATTTGCAGAGGTATGCTTCTCTCTTTCTTGTGCGGACCTGGACGAACTGATACAGTCCATTTTGATTTTTTCTTTTCCAATCTCCAGAATTTCGGAGCGACCAGTCTTTTTAGTTTTGCCATTCATTTCACCTTTATTCTTCTTTCCATAGACTTTAATCTCTTTTTGTCCGAAAGATCGAGATTAGTTATTCTCAATTTCGAAGGATGCAGCGTGACCTGCGTCTCAGTTCCTGCAGTTCTTTTTATTGTAACTCCTTCAACATAAACTCTATATTTTTTGTAATCGACCGAAGCAATTTTTCCCTTCTTTCCTTTGTATTCTCCTCTCATTACTTCCACTTCGTCACCTTTTCTCAATGGAAAACTTCTTTTCTTGTATCTCGTTCGCAAATCTTTTGATAAATGTGCTGCCATTAATTTTCTTCGAACATGAAGCGGTGCTGTGTACAAAAATTTTCTTTTTTTTCTTGGTTGCGCTGATTTAATTTTCATTCAAACCACTATACTCGCAATTTTTCCAATTGCAGAAAATCTTTCAACCGCTTCCTTTGCGACCGGACCTTTCACTTCAGTCCCTTTCGGAGCGCCAGTCTCGTCTGTGAGAATGCAGGCATTATCTTCAAAAGAAATATGAATTCCATCTTTTCTTCTATATTCAGCTCGCTGTCTGATAATTACTGCATGGGACATAGTGTGACGCAACTTGACATCTCCTCTCCTCACAGTGATTCTGATCAAGTCTCCGACTCCAGCAGAAGGCATTCTTCTTTTTACTCCCTTGTATCCGGAAACAGAAATTATTCTAACTATTTTCGCTCCAGAATTGTCTGCGCAAACCAAATCTGAACTTTGCAACAGTCCTTTTGTTATGCTTGCTCTAACTGCTTTCATATCGATCAACTATTATTTCCTTATTTGGATGATAATCTGGAACTGGTCTAGACTCGTCAGAATTTATCCAGCTAGCAACAAGTTGGCCTTTTGGAAAAAAATTGACAATGCTTTGCAACTGTCCAGTCGAACCATTTGTTCTGCTTCTGCTTCTATAAATAAAACCGATTTTTTCAAATTCGCGAACTATTTTTTCTGTTGTCTGAAGTCTGTTTTCTGAATAAGGAAGTATATTCTCTGCTAATTCTGAAACGCGCATTGGACCAATATCTCGAAGTACAACAAACATATCCTTCTGAACGCTTCCAAACCTGTATGTCCTTCCCAATTGAATCATCATTTTATTTTTCGCCTGCCTTAACAATTTCAACAACTACGTGACTTTTTATCTTGCTTAGCGGACGGCATTCAGCAATTTTCACAAGATCTCCTTCCTTCGCGGAAATGCATATTGGATTGTATGCTGCAATCCTGCTGTGCCTTCTTTCGTATCTTTCGTATTTCGGAAGATAATTGATATACTGCCTTTCGACAATCGCTGTCTTCTGGGCTTTGGAAGAAACAACCACTCCTTCAATAACTTTTTCTCGGACTGGAAGTTTTCCATGAAAAGGACAAAATTCATCTTCGCATGTTTCTTTAGGAGGATGAACATCTATGCCGATATTTCTAATTTTCTTTTTCATTTCCGACACCGACATTCATTTCATAAACGTTGATTTCAGCAGTCTCCTTTCCAACAGGAGCATAAAAATCTGACAAAGATTTTCCACTTAAGACTTTTGCAATACCTTCAGTAATGATGTTCAATTGTTTTGCTTTCAAATCTTCTATTGCTGCTCTTCTATACTCTTCGAGGGTCTGCGCTCTTACAAATACAGCTGTGATATCTCGTAGTCCCTTTACTTTAGACTCATCAGTTACAAAAAGGCCTCCTGGCATGTTAATCAAATATTTTGGCATATTACCACTTACTAAATTTCTTTTTAATTCTATCTTCAGGTCTACTTATTAATATCTTTCCCTCTACTTCGACTTTCATTCCATTAGGTAAAATGAATATAAAAATGCTGTTTTTCTTCGGAATTGTCCTCTCTTTTCCTTTAGTTTCTATCTTGAAAGTGTTGTAAGTTTCGTCAACTACTGTCCCTGAGAATTTGTGCGTTGGATCAGTTGATCTTGCTATTTTTACCTTTAGTCCAATCAGTTCATGTCTTACTAAATTTTGGGGAGTTATCATAAATACAATTTGTTGCGTTTAATTTAATTCTTTCATTTTACAAAAATAATTTATGCTCAAGGATATTCCTAGAAGATTCTACTATGTCACAATGTTTTTTGTCATATACGGAATAGGCAGAAGCCTTCTCACTCCGTTCTTTCCGAAATACGTTCTGGGCATTGTTGGGAACCTCGGCTTTGTGGGAATAATTTTTGCTATTCCTTCTATGATTTCAGCAATTTTTGACATTCCATTCGGAGATCTGACGGATTATGTTGGAAGAAAGAAATTGATGTTACTTGCAGTTACTGTGGCAATCATCACAGTTCTAACTTTTATTTTTGTCAAGGAAATGTGGCAGCTTGTAGTGGTCGAAATTTTTGTCGGCATCGGAGGTGCAATGTTGTGGGTTCCAGGAAGGGCGATGACAAAAGATCTGCTGAAGAAAAAGGTTGCGACTGAAGAGATGGCTCTGTTCGCAGTTCTTGTGAATCTGACTCTCTTCGGCTCCTCGATAGGAGGATTCCTTGCTGACCGTTTTGGATACAATGCGAATTTCCTTCTTTCTGCCCTGTTTGCCGGTGTCGCGCTGATTTTTCTGAAAAAGAAAGTAGTTGAGACAAGAAGGCAGACAAAAAAATTCTTGCACGCTTCAAAGCTTGTTCTGTTTTCCTTCAAGACATATTTCAGAGACATAAACTGGTTCCTTCACCAGGGAAATGGCGTCATGGCAATCTTCATAGTTTCTGCTATTCTCTATGCGTGGTATGCATCAAGCACTGTGTTCACCCCGTTATTTTTGTCGCAAAAATTCAACTCGGATTTGTTCACTATCGGAATTGTCATGACTCTGATTAATCTGCCGTTCATGAGCATTGAATATCTTTTCGGAAAAATTTCAGATAGAGTTGGAGAATGGAAGATGATCGGAGTGGGGCTTGTAGTTTCTGGAGTTTTTGCCGCCGCAGTGTTCTTTTCGACTTCTGTAATAATTTTCGCGCTTCTCAACATCCTTGCATCAATAGGAAACACAATACTTGAGCCCCTTGTCGAAAGCATAAGCGGAAAAATTGTTAATAAAGCGAGAAGAGGGAGACTTTCTGCAATAATAAATGCGGGAAAGGACATGGGAGCGATAATCGGAGTGATTTTTGCGGGATTTCTCGCGCAGGCTGCAGGAATTCCATCTATCTTTCTGTTTATGGGAATGAGTTTCATAATTTGCTATCTGTTTGTTCTTTTGTGGAAGAAATTTAAATAATCATTGCTCCCAACGTGCACAGTATTACTCTACCTATTTTGGGATTTTTGTCTATATTTTTGATAAATCCAAATTGTTACACAAGAAAGTAAATAACTAACAATCCAATAAAAAATCAAGTAAATGAAGAAATCTGTCCATCTCGGACAACTTTCGCAAGCATTTCCATATTGAATCATGAAATTGACTTGACTTAAAAATCTAGAATTAAAACTCTGATAATTAATAATTGGACCGCAATGCCCACCAAGCGTACATCCAGGATAAAAAACTCTAGGCAATACTGGAACGAAAATAAGAATTAGAAATATATCAATCATCAAAAAGATTTTGATTATTGTTGGTTTTAAAAATTCTCTAGGTGTATTTTTATGATTTGCAGGAACTGTCATAGAGCAGTCAGAAAAAGTTATTATACTCGCCACAGAAACATCTGTTCCTTCGATCCAAATTCATTCGAACACTTCCAGGAAAGTTCCTCGGGAAGCCAGAGGACGAAGAAAAAGCAAAGACAGAGCAAGTTATAGCTCTTCAATTAAAATTTTGATACCCGCAGAAAATTTTCATAAACTACAATTATTAAATCGATCTTCTTCTAGTTTGCTTTTGGTTTTCATTTCAATTCTTCTTTCCGCATCCTTATTTCTTTTAAAACTGCTTTTTGCTGGCCTGGAAATTGATTATGCTTGAAAGATTCTACAATAATTCTGTCTAGCTCTTGATTTGTTTGTGTCATTCTAACTGTTCGTCTGTTCATTTTTCTCTTACTTCTATTGCATTCTGTCACCGTTAAAGTAAATAAATTAGTTGGATCTAATTTTTTGAAGATATTCTAATTTGAAATAAACTGGGAGAAATTTATTTACAGCTGTAAAAAAATAAATATACGCTCAGTAATAATTTCTTCTCGAATATCTTCTTCCGAATCTTCTGCTAAATCTATTTCCAAAACTTCTTCGTTCATTAGATTGATTTCTTTCGAATGGCAGGATTTTGAAATGAGGTGCTTCCATTTTCTCTATTTCATGCGCAAAAGCTCTCGTTATTTTCCTGAATTGTTCGTGGTCATCCCTGCTTAACAATGAAATTGCAACTCCAGATTCTCCAGCTCTTGCAGTCCTTCCTATCCTGTTTGTGTAATCTTCAACGATTCTCGGAATGTCGTAGTTGAAAATATGCGTCACGTTTTTTATATCAAGCCCTCTCCCTGCGACATCTGTTGCAACCAAAATTTCTGTAAATCCTCTGTGAAAGTCTCGTATTATCTGTTCTCTTCTGCTTTGCGTCAATCCTCCGTGAAGAGCAGTTGCATTTATCCCATTTTTCTGCAGATTTCTTGCTATGGAATCTGTTTCTCTACGAGAATTACAAAAAATAATTCCAAGTTTTGGAGGTTCTGATTGAATCAAATGGGCAAGAAGAGAAAATTTGCTTCTGTTGTCAATATTGACATAAAATTGTTTTAACAAATCCTCTCTTACTTTTATCTGCGTTCTGATTCTCTTTGCATTCTTTGTGAATCTGGTCGTGATTCCAAGTAAATTGTCAGGCATCGTCGCACTGAATAGAAGAGTCTGCCTATTCTTCGGAATGTAACTTTCGATTTCTTTTATGTCGTCAATAAATCCCATATCAATCATTTTGTCAGCCTCGTCCAAAACAAATATTTTCACATTGCTTGCATCAAGAGTTCCTCTGTCCAAGTGATCGAGAACCCTTCCCGGTGTTCCTACAACAATTTCAGCTCTTCTCAATCCAGAAATCTGAGGCAGCATAGAAACGCCTCCGTAAACAGTCTGAATGAAAAGTTTTTTGAAGCGCGAGTATTTTACAAAATCTCCTGATATCTGCAGTGCAAGCTCTCTAGTTGGAGCAAGCACGAGCGCCTGAAGTTTTCCATTTCTCTCGACTTTTTCGATTAGCGGAATTCCAAAAGCGGCTGTCTTACCCGAACCAGTTTCAGACTGCCCTATAACGTCAAATCCCTGCTTGATAATTGGTATTGTCTCTGATTGTATTTTCGTAGGCTTTTCAAATCCAATAGCTTTGAGCGAATCAAGTACATTTTTTTCTATATTCATTTCCTCGAATTTCATAATTAATTCCTATTCCTAAAGTCACAAGAGCATTAGAATTAGTATATTTTATAAATAACCAACGCCAATTGTCACAAGCTTTGTACTTTTCCTTTAGATAACAATCGAAACTGGACTATTTAAATCTTCTTTTTTAAGAATTCAAAAAACCAATATTATTTGTGGAAAAATACAATTCTGATGAAGTTAAAAAAATTCTTGTCTTATTAAGAGCAACAAATTTGAAGGTAAAAAAATCAAAAAATAAAGAACCAACGAGACTCGAAAAACAAATAAAATATCTTGAGCAGCGACTTAAGTTTTTCAATCCGACAAAAGAAATGCTCGGCTATGTAATCAATCATTGTGAAAATTCCAAAATAAAACTTGATCCAGTTCTTCTGCAAAAATTGAAAGACGAATATTCTAAAAAATAGTCATTGCTCCCACGGGATTTGAACATATTTTTTCGAAATTCAAATAATTTCTATCTGTTCTTTCGATACTCAATCTTTATTTCTTTTTTCAACAAAAATTCTTCCAATTTCATGGCAAGTCACATATTTAAGTCGTCCCATATGCAAATTCAAAATATACAGCGTTGTATAATTTGATTTAAGGCGATTTATATCAATGAAAAGAAGTTTGTTAAAGAAAGGATTGAACGTACTCTTTCTGAACATTCTTCAGGTTTATCTATACTGGAGATTTCTTCTATTCTTGGAGTCCACAGACATACTGTTGCAAAATATCTGAGCGAACTGATTTCTGAAAGAAAGGTCTATCAGCGTGATTTGGGGAACATAAAGCTTCATTATTCATCCAAAAAGCTGCCCGAGAAAGAAAAATCGCTTCTTGAAAAATTGAAGAGGCAGATAAAATGAAAAATAAATTATTGTTAGTTTTCTTCTGTATTTTCTTATTTTTCACTTCTTTATTTTTTGTTAAATTTGTTTCAGCGGCACAAAAGAATATGTATCTTTCTGCAATAAACTTGCATACTGGATACCCGACACCAACATCGGTGGAAATTGGGAGTAATTTTACTTTGCAATGTGATTATACAATTTCATCTTCAGCAGTTAATGGAGGTGCCCAAACTTTCCAGTGGTGGGTTCAATATAATGTCACGCCAAATCCTACGTCAACAGCAGACTGGCAAAATTTCACCATGTCTGGAGATTTGAATTTTTCAATAAATCAGACCATACCACAAACTCTCGGAACTGGACTTACTGCTACAACAATTACAGGCAATGCTACAAGTGTCAAAACGAATAGGACTGGTTATGTTACGACGAGATGCATGGGTAGGGATTTGTACACTCCAGCAACAAGAACAGGGACAACAGTCAGAAATGTAACTGTTACTGACAGCACACCACCAACTTGGACTTCTGCTGCGCAAAATAATTCAAATCCTCACCGAGGCGAGTATGTAAATATTTCTTCAGTATGGTCTGATAACACTGCTCTTGCGAGCGCAACGCTTTCGACAAACGAGACTGGAGTTTATGTGAACTATACAGATGGTACTTACAATTCTGATGTTACATTAACAGGAACTGGGCCTTCTCTCGCCAATTTCACTTGGAGAAATATTTCTGGCGTCCCAGGAGTTATTGGATGGAAAATTTATGGTGCAGATCAATATAATAACATCAATGGAACAAATTGTTCTAACTGCAACTTTCTTGGAAACTTTACTTTGTGGGGATGGAGCAATCTCACATGGAATAGTCCAGAAAGCGGAAGTTCCTATCAAAGTAGCAATGTGATTGATTTTATTACATTTGTAAATGATACGAACTTGACAGGATCAGGTCCTATTAATGGCTATATTGTGCAATTTTACAATCAGACCGGAAGCACTCAAAGCTTGTTAGGATCAAATATCACTAATTCATCCGGCTTTGCTAATTTCTGGTGGGATACTACTGGCATGGGTGCTGGGACTTATACAATTATCGCAAACATATCTGACAATGCGACTCTCTTTTATAATGATTCTGAGAATTATCAAACAACTGTTACTATTACGCTTACTGCTCAAGTACAACATGCATCAGCAAATGTCTCGTCATCAATTGGATTTAATATTCCAATTTTGCTGCAATCACAACTTTCAAGAATACCTATACAATCAGTAACACTATCTACTTTATCTTCTCAAGCAGGAGAATTTATGCGTTCCTTTGCGCAAACATTCTCTTTCACTAATTTAGCTAATCGGGTAAAAGTTTTCGTAAACTCATTAACGCAATCACTTTCAATCACTAACTTCTCATCAAGAATCTTCGCTGCATTAAGACTAACAACTCAATCTCTTTCAATCAATAATTTTGTCAACAGTCTCCGTAAATTCTCAATAACTTTAACACAATCATTATTAGTCAATAACTTCTCATCAAAAATTTTCATTACATTGCGAACTTTAATTCAATCTCTTTCAATCAATAATTTCGTCAACTCTTTAAGATCCATTCCAATTTCAATGTCTCAATCACTTGCAATAAACAGCTTCTCTTCTAGAATTCTTTCAGCCACTCGTTCACTAACTCAATCAATAAGATTAAACAACTTTGTTTCATCTCTCCGTTCAATTCCAAGAACAATCACACAATCCCTCTCGATAAATAATTTCTCAACCAGACTTTTTTCCGCACTAAGACTAGTATCTCAATCATTACGCATCAACAATTTCATCTCATCTCTGCGTTCAATTCGACTCTCAATATCTCAATCACTCTCGATAAACAGTTTCTCATCAAGAATCCTATCTGCATTAAGACTAGCATCACAATCATTTTCAATCAACAATTTTATTAACAGCTTACGTTCCATCCCAATTTCAATGTCTCAATCACTTGCAATAAATAATTTCACAGACAGAATCTTTTCTGCATTAAGACTAGCATCACAATCATTTTCAATCAACAACTTCGTCAACAGCCTTCGTTCAGTATCAAGATCATTAACTCAATCTATTTCAATCAACAAATTCGCAAATAGAATTTTATTGGCTACACGTTCATTAACTCAATCAATAAGATTAAACAACTTCATCTCATCTCTCCGTTCAATTCCAAGAACAATCACACAATCTATTTCAATCAATAATTTCACAAATAGAATCTTTTCTGCATTAAGACTAGCATCACAATCATTTTCAATCAACAACTTCGTCAACAGCCTTCGTTCTGTTCCTAGATTGATATCTCAATCTCTTTCAATAAACACCTTCGCTTCAAAAATTTTAACAGCAATGAGAATAGTATCACAATCACTCAGACTGACCAGCACTGTCAACTATCTCCGTAATATTCCAGTCACAATTTCTCAATTACTAAGGGTCAACAATTTCTCAAACAGAATTCTATCAGCTCTTAGATCACTAACACAATCACTCGCATTGAATAACTTCGTGAACAACCTAAGACAAGTCCCAATAGCAATTTCACAATCATTCGCAATCAACAGTTTCACAGGAAGATTTTATTCTGCACTCCGTTCTCTTTCTCAAGCATTTACAATCACCAATTTTGTTACATCACTCCGTTCAGTTCCGGTTTCAATAATTCAATCCATCTCAATCAATAACTTCACGACACGAATTCTAACAGTTCTAAGATCAGTCAATCAACAATTTGCAATCAATAATTTTGCATCCACATTGCAAAACTTCTCGCGTTCAGCAATTCAATCTCTCATTTTGAATAATTTGGTAACCAAATACTCTCTTTTCCTTAGGTCAACAATCACAAGTCTTGGTTTGAATAATTTTGCTTCTTCAATTTACATACAATTCTCGCACATACTTTCACGAGGGGCATTTTTAGGAATAAATATCGTTGATTCAGTTAATAGACAGCTAGATGCAATAAGAAATTTTGTCCAACCATTTACAATAACAAACTTCATATCTGGTTTAAGAAAAGTTCCAGTTTCTCTTATACAAACTATCTCATTGAATAACTTTTCAAATAGAATTCTCTCGGCATTAAGATCACTAACTCAGTCAATAAGATTAAACAACTTTGTTTCATCACTCCGTTCAATTCCAATAACAATCACACAATCTATTTCAATCAATAATTTCACAAATAGAATCTTTTCTGCATTAAGACTAGCATCACAATCATTAGGAATCAACAATTTCATCAGCAGCATCCGTTCTGTTCCTAGATTGATATCTCAATCAATCACAATCAACAACTTCTCAATAAGAACTCTATCAGTTATTCGAACACTAACTCAATCTCTTTCAATCAACAATTTCGCTAATAGTCTACGTTCAGTTCCTAGATCAATCTCTCAATCTATAACAATCAACAATTTCGCTAATAGAACAGTATCAGCTCTCAGATTTCTGACTCAATCATTCACATTAAACAACTTCGTCTCGAGCCTTCGTTCCATACCTAGAACAATCATACAATCATTTTCAATCAACAGCTTCTCATCAAGAATCCTATCAGCAATCCGATTAATATCACAATCATTTTCAATCAATAATTTTATTAACAGCCTTCGTTCAGTATCAAGATCATTAACTCAATCTATTTCATTAAACAGTTTCTCTTCTAGAATATTCTCAGCATTAAGATCAATTTCACAATCATTCACAATTACAAACTTCATATCTGGGTTGCGAAAAATCCCAGTAACAATTTCACAGTCATTCGGATTAAATAACTTCTCATCAAGAATTCTGTTAGTTACCCGTTCATTAACTCAATCATTATCAATCAATAACTTTGTCTCTCATTTGACAATATTTTCTAGAACACTAGTTCAAAATCTTTCCATAAACAATTTCGTTTCAAAATTCATTTTCTTAACAAGGAATTTGTCGCAGTCATTTTCAATCAATTCAATTGTTGCAAGATCTGCATCTTTCCAAAGAAATCTTGTACAATCTCTTCAAATAAATAAATTAGTCTCATTACTCAATTTCAGATTTATTTCAATAATAGAGAATATAAACTTCAACTCAATAATTCTTGCAAATAAAATCGCGACTTTCATAACAAATAATATTTCTGTTATTCAGACATTCTCCCTCAGTAATTTTGCAAATAAATTCATGATTCTCACCAAATCAATAACTCAACCATTGACAATCGCGAATTACGCGACAAACTTTTCAAAATTCTTTAGATCCTTCTCACAGACATTTTCAATTGACAATTTCGCCACAAGATTTAATATTCTTTCTAAATTCGTAACTCAATCATTTTCAATTAATGCAATAACATCAAGAATCTTCACATTAGCCAGGTCGATAACAAGCTCACTCAGTTTATCTGCATTTTCTACAAGAACCTCTTTATTCTCGATAATTTCATCTCAATCTTTGTCGCTGACTGCTGCTGCATCAAAAGCTTTTATAACAATAAGAACTGTCACACTTGACTTTGTCGCAAATGTTTTCTCGACTTTCCAAATCTCTGCAATATTTCGACAGTATGCCTTGATTTCAATGTCATTCTCGAACTTTGCAAACCAAAATCTGATTGCCGCGAGAAATCTCGCTCAATCATTTTCTGCAAATATTATTACTTCAAGAATATTCTACATAACTCGTTCATTAACTCAATCATTTTCCTTTACAAACTTTTCAGCAAAAGTATTCATTTCAGTTAAATCTTTATACCAATCGCTCTCTTTTGCATCTCAATCAATGCGAAGTTCGATATTTTCCAGATTCGCACTACAGTCATTATTAATTAATCAGCAAGTATCTAATTTACTGGCATTCTTAAGAAATGTTCTTAGCTTTTTCACAATATCTAATTTTGCACAACAAACAACAATCACTATGTCCACAACTTCATCATCTCCATCATCTCCATCTGGTGGCATAATTGGTGGAGCAGCTCCAATATCAATCCCAGTAGTTCAACCAACAACTGCAATCGATTTGCAAAGATATCCAATCTTGAAAGAAGTTGCTGGAGGTCAAACAGCTGTTCAAGGAATTACTGTCAAGAACAAGTTAAATATTAATATCACAAACTTGACTTTAAGTTTTTCAGGAATTCCGAATGAGTGGGTGTCAATTACTCCTCAATCAATTAATTTGCAGCCTAATGAAACTGTAGGATTTACGATTTTTATATCAGTACCATCGGATGCAAGAATAGGAGATTATAAAGTGTCTGTGAATTTTGTAAATTCAATTGCGGAAGATAAAGTTTCATTTATTTTGAGAATTTTAACTTCAGTTTTACAGACTTCGAATCCAATAGTCATAAGGACAGTTGAAATAGACAGAGCAAATGAAAGCATACATGTCCTATTGAATGTAAGCAATATTGTAAAAGATTATGATAGTTTGCAAATTGTCGAAGAAATTCCAAAAACAATTGCGAATTCTACTGATTATGTAGCATTCGAAACAATCCCAGCAAAAATTATTATTAAAGATCCTGTGATAGAATGGGAACTGTTGAATTTAAATATTGGAGAAACAAGAGCAATCAGATATAGTGTTCACGGCATTCTGTCAGAATTTACATCATATATCTACTTGTCATTACGTGAAGTCAGCACAAATCCCCAGAAATTATACGGAATAGAAATTAGTGATCTTATCATTCCGCGAGTTGTCGTAAATAGGACCGTTGAAATAGCATTTTCAGTGAAGAATCTGGAAAATGTCTCAAAGAACTTCGTTTTCATGCTTGATCTTCCGGAAGGATGGCAGCTCCAACCTCAAATGATCAACGATACATTGAACTCCATGGAAACAAGGCAGTATAAACTCCTTCTGACAGTTCCAGAAACAGCCGCGCAAGGAACGTATTTTATCAAAGCAATGTTCTCAGTGGATGGAAACAACATATTCAGAGAATATAATATAAACATTGGCAAAACTCTACAATATGTTTACCTAATTTATGTATGTATTTCAATTCTTGTAACAATCGTAGCAATTTATTATTTCTACAATCGTCAAAAGGAAATAAAGAGAAGACAAATCATGAAAGCAAAACTGGAAATGATTTCTCATCAATTGGAATCTGTCGAGGCAGGGGTTCAAAAAATTAAAGAAATGCGCAGAAAAAAAGAGAATGACAACAATGATTAAAAAAGATTCGAAATTCAAATGATCTCAATCTGTTCTTTCGAATATCCAATCTTCACAAGAATATCCGTCAGTCTTTTTCTATGGTCTCCCAGCAGTTCGATGTGACCTTTTTTGAAAGTGCCGCCGGTCGCTAATTTCCTTTTTAATTGGGAAGAAACTTCCTTTGCATTGTCAGTTATTCCTTCAACAATTGTTATTGGTTTGTCGAATTTTCTTTTTTCAACAAAAACTCGAATTTTTTGCGTGGATTGCTCAATCCCAACGCAGCCGCAAATATCAACAGGAAGTCCGCAAGTCGAACAATTATCAAGTGTTGCTGGATTTCCGCATTTAGGACATTTGTCTGCTATTTTTTTCTACCCCTTATCTAATCTTCAATTTCTTTTCGTGCACGATAGTATTTATTCTTGCAATCGTCTTTCGCAATTCCCTAATTCTTCCAGCGTTTTTCACCGGTCTTCCCATTTTCACACTGCTCATCTCTTTCGACAGCTCTAGCTTCAGTTCGCTAAGCCTTTTGCCCAAGTCTTCTCCCTTCATTTCCCTTATCTGCTTTACCTTTATTATTGCCATTTCGATTCACTTTCGTAAGCTAAAATTAGGATTAAATAACTTAAATTTCTTTCTTTCACTAGTTTTTGCTTTATTTTCTGAGTATAAAAAACTTGCGGAACATAGTTCTTAGATTTTAGGAATTAAGAATTTCTTTTTTAATTTCCTTGAACTGCTTCTTAGTTATTTCTCCGCGGGCATATCTCAATTTCGCAACATGCAAAGGATCGTGAAGAAAAAGTTTTACCTCTCCCTTGTTGTCTATTTTCTTTTCGATAAATTTTCTGTAAAGAATTCCTTTGAGCATCAATCTAAAAATTGTGAAAAAAGAATTTATTTCTGCGAGATTTTTCATTCGATAGAAGAATTATTTGGAAGTAGTATCTTTCCATTCAACTTCTTTCGGCATGCTCTTCATAATCTTGACTTGAATTCCAATCATTCCCGGCTTGATTAATGCTTGAGCATATCCTTTGTCAACCAAAGTTTCAGCATATTCCCCAGAATAAGCGACAAATCCTTTTTTGAATTTTTGGAATCTGCTTCTTTCGGAACCAGCTAGCTTTCCAGCGACTTTGATTGCGATTCCAGTAGCTCCTGCTTCAGTCACCTTGTCAAGATAAAAGTTTGCAACCTTTTTGAAATTGATTCCACTTTCCAAAGCTCTTGCGATTCTCTGTGAAACAATTTTTGCATCAAGCATCGGATTTTCCACTTCTTTCACGTCGACCATCGGATTTTCAAAACCGAACTTCGCCTTTATCTCGTCAGTCATTTCATAAATCCTTTTTCCGCTTCTTCCGATGACTAGGCCCGGCTTGTGAGCGTAAACAATTATTCTCGTCCCCAATGGAGTTCTCTGGATTTCCGTGTGGCTGTAGCCTGCCTTCTCGAATTTTTTTGCAAGAAATTCCTCTACCTCAGCTTCCTTGATTCCTTCTTTGACAAAAAGTTTTTCAACAGCCATTACCTTTCCTCCACAACTAATTCGACAGTTGCAGACTTGGCTCTTCTCGCTCGCAGTCTGAATCTGCTTCTCGGCCTCATAAATACAACACCCTTGTCTGCTTTCACTTTTTTCACATACAGCTTGCTGACGTCCAATTTTTTCACTTTTGCGTTTGCTTCGACTACGTTCAGCATCTCCAAGAATTTGCTCGCGGTCTTCGGATAATATTTTCCTTTCAAAGAAGTCTTTCTGTCTATCAAATTCTCCAAAGTGCTCTTTGCCTTTTCTAATTTTTTTCCTTTGATTAATTGAGATAAAATTTGTGACTGTTTGAAGGAAATCCTTGCGTCGCGTAAAATTGTCTGTGCTGTTTTCATAATATCACTTACGTCTTTGTCGCAGCGGCAAACTTGCTTCCTCTTGTTGCACCTATTCCTGGCGCGCTGTGCTTCACTCTTTTGTTGTTCTGCGTGAATTCTCCCAGTCTGTGTCCGATCATGCCAGGCAATATTTCCAAAGTCTGCCATTCCTTTCCAGAAAAAACTGCCATCTTAACTCCGATCATCTCAGGCAAAATTATCATATCCCTCACATGTGTTTTGTGGAATTTCTGCGGATTCTTTCTTATGTTTTCCAAAAGTTTTTTTTGCTGGTCAGTCATCCCTCTTTTCAGCAAGGTTCTTCTCTCTCTCGAATTCAATAATTTTGCAAATTCATCAAAACTCATCTTTTTAATTTCTTCTAGATTTTTTCCTTTGAATGAAAATATTTTTGGCATAATATCAACCCGTGTTTGGCCATCTTGTAATTACGTAAGGTACTTTATTCCTAGATAAGAATTTGTACGCTAATGCATTTTTTTCTGTTGGTGTTAATGCAATACCAACGGAGTTTTTGTATGCTTCATATGTTTCGCCAGTCAGAAACCATTCAATCTCAACGCCATCAACTTTTCCAGTCAAAGTCATTGTAGGAGCAGCTGAATGATAACCATTTCGGCCCGGCAATCCTTTTATCGGAACTGGAATTTGACCAATGCTACTTTCTGAAAATTGAAATTCATCTGCATAACTGCTTCTAATTAAATCTGAAATATCGATTGAACTTGTATTATTAAGCGCCATTTTATCTTCCCTTCCTCTTTCCCATTCTTCTCGGTGAAATGCTTCCAACTTTGGCTCCTGGTGGCGCGTTGCGACTGACACTTCTGCTTGGACGTGGTCTCTTTGTGTGACCACTTCCATAAGGATGATCTGTCGCAGTCATAGCAACTCCTTTTGATCTTGGAAATATTTTTCCTTTTGCCCACATGGCATATCCATGCCTTCCACCTTTTACCCAAGGCTTGTCAACTCTTCCTCCGCCTGCTGGAACACCAATTGTTGCCCTGCATCTTGAATTAAGTTTCTTAATTTTTCCAGATGGAAACTGTATTTTAACTTTGTCTCCAACTTTTCCAATAACTAAAGCAAAACTTCCACTACTTCTGCACATCCTCGGTCCAGAATTTGGATAATTTTCGATTGAAAATATTTTTGTTCCTTCAGGAATGTTTTCCAAAAAAACAACATTTCCGCTTGTCGGAGTTCCGCCGTAAACAACAGCATCTCCCACTTGAATTCCTTCAGGAGCAATATGAATCAGTTCCTTTCCATCTTCAAATTTCACAATTGCAACAGGAGCAGAATGAGCAGAATCCTTTACCAAATCAATCACAGTTCCGCTTGCGCTTTGCTGAGGAAGATATTCAACTCTTCCGATAAATCTATGACTAGGAGTGACATAACGAGGTCCTCCCTTTCCTCTCGCTCTTGGAATTATTCTTTTTCCCATTTATCTCACCTAGATTATTCCTAATTTTACTGCAACATCTGCAGCTTTAAATTCTGGCTTTAATTTAATATATGCTTTCTTTTCTCCATCTATTGTGATTTGAGTGTTCACTTTTGAAACTTTCACTTCAAACGCTTTTTCAAATGCCTCTTTTATCTTTTGTTTGTCTGCTTTTCTGTCTACTACAAAAACTATTTTGTTTTCTCTTTCTGCAAGAGAAATAGTTTTTTCAGTTGTGTAAGGATATTTCAAAATTCTCCATGGATCCATTTCATTCACCTAATTTTTTTATTGCGCTTTCGGTGAAAATCGTAATTCTTCCTGGCATTGTTCCTGGTGCTAAATGAATTGCGCCAACTTTTTTTGCTTCAACCACGTCAGTCCCAGAGATGTTTTTTGCTGCTCGGGAAATTCCTTTGTCCTCAGTTATAACAAACAAAGGTCCGATTTTTCTTTTGTATCTTCTTCCCCTCATCTTTCCGCGTCCTGCTCTCACTTTTCTTTCAGAAATCCTTTCCAATTCTTTTTGCAGACCTATTTTTTTCAAAAATTCAATCACATCCTTTGTTTTTTTCAATTCCTGGAATTTATCCTCAACAACAATCGGCACTTCTCCATCGAATCTGTGCCCACGTTTTTTGACAGTTTCTTTGCTTGCGACTGCTGCTAATGCGGAACGAATTGCCTTCCTTCTTTCCTTTCTATTGATTTTCAGCTCCCAGATTTTTTCCACTTTGGGCGGGTGCGCTTCCCTTCCTTTTTTTGCCTGCGGGACGTTTCGCGCGGCCATGTTCAAATATGGAGAAGTCTTTCCGTGAATTCTCGGCATCCTTGCCATCTCCCTGTTCATCATTGTGTATCTGTGCCTTCTGTATCCGTGATAGTGAGCTGAACTGCGTTGACCAGCTTCAGGATCAGTTCCGTATGGCTGCCTTTTTTTGCTTTGCGTAACCAAGACAGCTCTTCGGATCAAGTCTTCTCTTATCTGCTCTGAAAAAACTTTTGGCAGTTCTATTTTTCCCTTTGCTTTTCCATTCAAATCAAAAACATCAACTTTCATTTCATCCACCCAAAACAATTTGCTTCAATTCAATAGGTTGAATTTTTGTTGAAGTCGGTCTTATTGCCGGTCGCATTCTTACCAATCTTTTTTTGCTTCCGGGAATCGATCCTTCAACAAGAATATAATTGCTTTTTATTTTTCCATAACGATTGAATCCTTGCGGAATATTTATTTCATCAGCATTTCCTACTTTCAAAATTCTTTTGTTAAGTTCTGTTCTAGTCTGGAAACCCATTTGACCTGCTTGGGGCGCAGTCCATCTGACTCTTCGCGGTGTCTGCGGTCCGAGAGTCCCTATGTGCCTTTTCTTTTTCATCGCATGCCTGTTCTGAATTTTCACTCCAAATCTTTTAACAACACCTTGCGTCCCTTTTCCTTTTGTCACAGCAACAACGTCAACCAATTCTCCCTCTTTAAAAATGTCTGTTATTTTTATTTCCTTTCCAAGAATCTGCTTTGCTAGCTCGAAATTTTCCTTAGCATCCTTTCCGCCGATTTCGATTTCAAAAATTTCCGGCTTCTTTTTTCTTATCCCAGTAAGATGAGGCTGAGTTGCAACTATAACTCTTATTTTCGCGACCTTTCCGAGATTTTTTTCGATTTCGGAAAGGTTTTTTTCAGAATTGAATTTTCCGACTATTATTTTTCTTTTCAGATTTTCATGAACAGTAGTTATTGCATGAGTAAAAGAAGTCAATCCTTTTGTCGTCTTCTTGTAAGCACGAACGCCAACAGCAACCATCGGCGGACATTCAACTACAGTCACTGGAACAATGATTTCTTGGCCAAAAGTGTTGCTTCCTTTGTTGTTGTCGATTGCCACTGCGTGGGCCATCGCGACTTTGTACCCAGCAAAACCTAGGATTTTTGCCTTCTCTTCAAGAGGATAAGTTGTAATAGACGGATAGATACGACTGGCTCTTTTTCTTGGATAAAAGGCTAAACTTCCTCGATGTGGATGTGAATCTTTGACCATTTCGACACCTTATTGATTTATATTTCTTTCTCAAAAACATATAAAAAGCTTTTAAATCTAATTAAAACTATGGTTTTTGTTGACGATTGCATATTTTGTCAGATAGCGCAGAAAAAAATCCTTTCGCAAATAGTTTATGAAGATGAAAATTTCATAGCTTTCTTAGATATTCATCCAGCAAACAAAGGGCACACTCTTGTAATACCGAAAAATCATGTTACAGATTTAAATGAATTGAAAGAAGATGTAGCAAAAGAATTATTTTCAATTGTTCAGAGAGTTGCGCACGGAGTGCAGAAGGCTACGAATGCAGATGCTTTCAATATCATTCAAAACAACGGTCCGGCAGCTGGGCAGATTGTTCCACATGTTCACATTCATGTTATTCCAAGATTTGAAAAAGACGGGCTTTCCCTCGGAGTATTCAGACAGGGAAAATATGAAGGGAATGAGATTGCTTCCATTGCAAATGCAATCAAGTCGAAAATTCCAGAAAAGAAAGTTGAAGAAAAAATAGAAAAAGTGGAACCAGTAGAGAAAGAAGAGAAGCCTAAAAAAAGAAGTGCGCAAGAAGTAAGACATATTAGAAAAGAAGTTGAAATTGCATGATTGCTTTTTCTAAGAAGATTTAAAGTATTGCAACAAGTAATTCTGTATTAAGCGCCAATAATCCAGTCTGGTCTAAGAGACAATAAAAATGTCTAGAAAATGCTAGCCTTCCAAGCTAGATACCGGGGTTCAAATCCCCGTTGGCGCACTATTCTTAGGTTCAATGCACACCTCCCGCACTAGGGCTCAAGGTATCTGAAGGTATTTTGAGATATCAGATATAGGAAAAGTCTTAAATCTTTGATTAAGTTTTTATTAACTGATGATAATTGAAAAAGAATCCAATGCAAACCTTAGCGAATGGTTAGAAGTCTGGAAACCAGTAGAAAAGAAGATAAGCAGAAAGGAATTAAAAGAGAGAATAAAAGTCTGCTATAGTCCGATTCAACAAGATAGATATTGGCAAAATATTGGTGATTTATGTTCAATGTATCACGGCATCAGGCAGCCTCTTCAAGATGTCTATGAAGAAATTATTGAACATCTTTTTTCAAAATATATGCAGGAAGTATCAAATGGTCTTGAATTTGGTTGTGGACCTGAAGCATCTTTGTATAGATTGTTACCAAAAAAATTCTCGGGCAAATGGACTATGATGGACATAAATCATAGCTCTCCATATCAAGCCAAGATATTTCATGCTAGCAATGAAGACTGTTTAATAGGCTCATTCCATTATCCGCCATTCAGAAATGATTCTCAAGTGTTAATAGCAGGTCTCAATTCTTTTGAAACAACACTTCATTTGAGATATGTAGTTAAAAAATTAAGAGGGTTGTTAAGAAACGGGGGATATCTTTTGGCGATGCAAGACGTGTTACCAAGCGAATTTTCAACAGTTATAAGAGAATTCTATAGGACTGAAGGATTGGTGGAGGTGAAGGTGGATGAGGAAACGCCAATATTGATGAAGATTAATGATGATTGGATGGATACAAGATCTTATCATATTGAAAACTTAAGGAATATTGGCAAGAGTTTTGGAATGAAAGATATTTTTTGTGGAATAATAGAGTCTTCAGGTGTTTATCCTAAAAGTGATCACCATAGAATCATGTTCTTGGATGATAATCTGGAAGTAGATCCGAATATTACTGATAATAGCTGTTGTGATGTTGTTTCTAAATTTCAGCACGGTAAAGATCCGAATATTCCGGATGGATTCATAAAAGAAAAAACTGCAGTCAATGTTCTTGTTCTAAAAAAGTAATTTTTAACATTTATTAAAATACTCTCGCACTGTAGTCCAGCCAGAGAGCACACCTCCCGCATTAAACAAAAAATTCAAAAAACAAATCTTTTTTAAGAATTCTCGATGTAGTACGTACTACAAAACAAACTTTTTGCAAACAAAACAAAAACTTATAAACTTTCAAAACTCAGTAAAAATAGCCTAAACGCACGCATTACTTGCACTGCAAGCTCGTTCTTAGTTCATTAGAAAGCATTCTCGAAACAGTTTTAAGCTTTTTAAATCAAAACTAACCTAGTTAATTAATTATAAAATGGTGTCGGAATGCTACAAGATCAATTGGCTGACGTAATGTCGGCTTTAAAAAACGCAGACAAAATAGGACAGAAAGAAATAGTTACTCGAGCTTCTAAAGAAATAAAAGCGATCCTGGAAATTCTTCACGAAAAAGGATACATATCTAGTTATGAATTCCTTGACAATGGAAAATCCGGAAAATTCAAAATTGAATTGAAGGGAAAGATAATCGACTGCAATGCGATTAAGCCGAGATATGCGACTAAAGTCGAGAAATTCGAAAAATGGGAGAAAAGATACCTTCCGGGAAGGGAATTCGGAATTTTGATTTTGACTACTCCTAAAGGATTTATGGATCACAAAAAAGCAAGAGAAATGAACGTTGGAGGAAAATTGGTTGCGTTTTGCTATTGAGTGATTGTTATGTATTCCAAAGAAATTGCAATCCCAGAAGGAATAAATGCCGAAATATCAAAGGAAAAATTCAAAATTTCTGGCCCAAAAGGAAATGTTGAAAAGAAATTTGAATTGACTAAGGAAATAAAAGTCGAAAAAGCTGACAACAAAATAAAATTTTCTTCTGAAAGCGAAAGAAGAAATGTAAAGGCATTGATAGGAAGCAATATCGGGCACATAAGAAACGCAATCGAAGGCGTGACAAATGGATACACTTACAGGCTTCGTGTTGTTTATTCTCATTTTCCAGTCAGCGTAAAGGCTGAAAAGGACAAAGTTGTTATTTCGAATTTTTTGGGTGAAAGGACTAACAGAATCGCGAAAATTGTCGGACAGGCTCAAGTGAAAATCGAGGGAGCGGACATTGTCGTGACTGGGATTAACATCGAGGATGTGGGACAGACTGCATCAAATTTGGAATTGGCAACAAGGATTGTTGGTTTTGATAAAAAAGTTTTTCAGGATGGTATTTATTTGGTGAGCCGTGAGGGATAAAAAATGAATCCGAGAAAGAAGCCTCAGTTCAGAAGACAATTAGGAAAAAGATATAGAAGGCTCCATGGAAAATGGAGAAGTCCGAAAGGAATGACTTCGAAACTAAGAAGAAAAGAAAAAAGTCATGGTCATTCTCCTTCAATCGGATACGGTGCTCCAAAGAATTTGCGATTTTTACATCCATCGGGGTTCAAGGAAATTCTAGTTCATAATGTCCATGAGTTGGAAAATCTTGACAAGCAGACTGCAGCAAGAATTTCAACAAGCGTTGGAAAGAAAAAAAGAAATGAAATTATGAAAAAGGCCGAAGAACTGAAGATAAAAATTTTGAATCCAAAGTGATGATATGAATTTGCAGAAAAAAATGGCGGCACAAATTTTGAAAGTAGGAGTGAACAGAGTTTGGCTTGATCCAAAACATACAAAGGATTTGGATGCTGCCATTACGAAAGCAGATATCAGGAAAATGATTTTGAAAAGATGGGTGAAAGCTAAATCTGAAAAAATACACAAGCCGCGAGAGAAAACGAAGAAAAAAAGAGGGGCAGGAAGCAGAAAAGGAGCGAGATATTCGATTGTCAACCGTAAGAGGAGATGGATTCTGAAAGTGAGGCCGATGAGGAAGATGCTGAAAGAAATGAAAGTGAAGAATGAAATAGACAACCAGACTTTCAGAAAACTCTACTTGCTGGTAAAAGGTGGAATGTTCAGAAGCCGCTCGCACTTGCGACTCTATATGGAGCAGAATAATTTGCTCAAGAAGGTAGAATCATGAAATTTATTCCGACTTTCACAATGCCGTTCAAGCGAAGACGTCAGGGGAAGACTGACTACAAGAGAAGATTGAAATTGCTTTCTTCAAAAAAGCCGAGACTCGTTGTGAGAAAAAGTTTGAAATATTTGACAGCAAGCATTGTTGAATTTTCAGAAAAAGGAGATAAAACATTAGTCACAGCTTCTTCGAGAGAGTTGAAAAAAATGAACTGGAAATTTGCGACTGACAATCTGCCAGCTGCTTATCTGACAGGATTAATTTTAGGGAAGAAAGCTACGAAAGCAAATGTGAAAGAAATTGTTCTTGATATTGGACTGAATCCTGCGACAAAAGGAAATAGAATTTTTGCGTTAGCTAAAGGTGTTTTGGATTCTGGAATAAAAGTTCCGCTTTCAGAAGACGTTGTTCCAAGCGAAGATAGAATAAAGGGAGCCCACATAAGCGAAGAAGTTGCGCAGGAATTTGAAAAAATAAAAGGAAAGCTGATGTAGATGAAAGAAAAGGAAGCGAAGATTGAGAAAAAAATAGAAGAAAAAGCTGTTGAACAGATTGCAGAAATAAAAACAGCAGAACCTGAAGTAGTTAAAGAAGTGGCGAAAGAAGTAGTCCAAGAAGTGAAACAAATACAGCAGGTTCCAGTTCCGGAGGAGGTACCAAGATTCAAAGTCGAAAGCTCATTGGACAACTGGGTTCCGAGAACGAAAATCGGAAAGGATGTTTTTTCTGGAAAAATCACTAGCATAGACGAAGTATTGGCTCTGGGAATGCCTCTGCGAGAACCTGAAATTATTGACAAGTTTGTTCCTGATATAAAAAATGAAGTCATTCTTATTGGCGGAAGGACTGGAAAGGGTGGAGGTATTCAGAGAATTCCAGTGAAGATAACGGCGAAGATGCACAGAAGCGGACGAAGGCTTTCGACCTCGGCGTTTGTTGTTGTAGGAAATGAAAATGGAATTGTCGGAATCGGAAAAGGGAATGCGTTGGAGGCAAGAAATTCGATTGCAAAAGCAATCAAGAAAGCGAAAATGAATATCATCAGAATAAAAATGGGCTGTGGAAGCTGGGAATGTAAATGCGGAACTAATCACTCAATTCCTTTCAAGACAGTCGGAAAGAGCGGATCTGTTAGAGTAGAGCTCCTTCCAGCACCAAAAGGAGTCGGACTTGTTGCGGAAAACGAAGCGAAGAAAATTCTGCGACTTGCTGGAATAAAGGATGTGTGGGTGAGAACATTCGGAAACACTTCGGCTAGAATAAATCTTGTTTCAGCAATTTTTGATGCTCTGAAAAAACTTTACATTTATCAAAAGGGTGAGTAGATGTTTGCGGTAATAAGAATAAGAGGAAATGCAGCGATGAGAATGAAACTGAAATCAACATTGAAAATGATGAGGCTTGATGCTCCGAACAACTGCACGCTGGTTCCGGAAAATGACAGCTACAAAGGTCAGCTTCAGACAGCAAAGGATGCAGTCACCTGGGGTGAAATTGAAGAGAAAACTTTAGTTGAACTTTTGAAAAAGAGACTGCGACTTAAAGGAAACAAGAGGGTTGATGAAAAAATTCTGAAGGAAATGAAGATTGATTCTTTTGAAAAATTTGCAAAAGGCTTAATCGAGGGTAAAATGAAGCTGAAAGATTTTTCTGATCTGCAGCAAAATTTCAGACTAACTCCGCCTTCAAAAGGTTTCAAGTCTGTGAAGAACGCTTATCCAAAAGGAGATTTAGGATATAGAGGCAAAGAAATAAACAAATTATTGGAGAGGATGATGTAAATGAGTTTTCAAAAAACTTTGCAGCAAAGAATTTTGAGCTTGATTGGAATTTTGCTTGTTGCGATTGGAATTGATGGACTTTTGTCTCCGGAAATTTTTGTTTACAACTCTCCGCTTCTTGGAGGAACAATTCCGTTCACATCTCCTGAAACAGTTTCTCAAATCATAAACATAGCGAGCTGGCCGTTCTACGTTCCGCTGTTTATTGGATGTGTGCTAGTGGCGCTGGATGCGTACTACTATTTCACAAAAAATAAAGTCAGGATTGGATGAAATGACAGTGAGAAGACAGAAAAAGCACAGGAGATTCAGAGGAAGAAGAACATATCATGGCTCGCATAAAAAATGGAGGGGCGGTGGAAGCAGAGGAGGACGCGGAGCAGCGGGACTGCATAAACATAAGTGGAGCTATGTTGTGAAATATGACAAAGAACACTTCGGAAAATATACAAACAAACCGCATGAAAAAAAAATTGCAACTGTAAATCTTGATTATCTGAACGCGAATGCGGAGAATTTTTTGAAAAAGAAAATTGCTGAGAAGGATGGAGATTCAATAAAAATTAATGTTGGAAAATTGGGATTCGGAAAAGTTTTAGGCGGCGGAAAAGTTACGATGCCACTTATTGTCGAAGCAAAATATTTTTCCAAAGCTGCTGAGGAAAAATTGGCCAAAGCCGGCGGAAAGGCTGTGAAGGTTGAATAAAATGGCAGAAGAAGAGCAGAAAGAGGAAAAAGAAGAGCTGATCACAAAAATTGCAAAATACATTCCAGCAGTCGAGAAACCGACGTACAAGCCAAGCTTCAATTCAAGACTCACATGGACTGGAATCGCACTCTTTTTATACTTGCTTCTTTCCTACATCACTGTTTACGGAGTTTCAAAGACGAGCTATTCCAAATTTAGCTTTTATGAAATAGTTCTGGGAAGCAGATTCGGAAGTCTGATGACGCTCGGTATCGGGCCAATAGTCACAGCAGGAATATTGCTGCAACTTTTAGTCGGAAGTAAAATTTTGAACTGGGACATGTCTGATGCTGAAATGAGAAACAAATTCCAGACTTGGAACAAATTTTTGGCAATTATTCTTGCGTTCATAGAGGCTATAGCGTATGTCGTAGCAGGAGCGGTTCCTGTTGCAGGAGGACTAACAACATTTATTCTAGTTATTCTTCAGCTAGCAGCGGGGGGAATTGTCGTAATTCTTTTGGATGATCTTGTCAGCAAATGGGGATTTGGTAGCGGAATCAGCTTATTCATCGCAGCTGGAGTCGGAAGCCAAATTCTGATCAGAATTCTTTCTCCGTTGACTCTCGGTTGCACGCCAGGAAATATTTTGTCATGTCTGCCGTCGATGACAAATCCGCCTTCTGGTTTGTTTTGGGATTTCATACTTTCGCTTCTGGCAGGACATATTGTTCCAAGTCTGATTTACATTCTTCCGATTATCGCAACCGCGATAGTTTTTGTCATTGTTGTTTTCGTTCAGGATATGAGAATAGATATTCCTCTTGTATTTTCGCAGATGAGAGGATTTGGAAGGACTTGGTCGCTGAAGCTACTTTACACAAGCAACATTCCTGTCATTCTTGCAGCGGCTCTAATCGCAAACATGCAGCTCCTTGGCAGAGTTGGAGGCGTGACAAATCCGAATGGAGTGTGCAGCTTTTTCGGATGTTATGACACAAATGGAAATCCAATCAGCGGAGCTGTCTATTATCTGAGTTCGCCTGGACGTCAGCAGTTCGGATTGTTCGGAGACATTTATTCATACTTCACTGGCCAGCTATCATCCCCACAAATGGCTAACGAGATGCTGCGGGCGCTAACGTATCTATCTTTTCTTACAATAGCTTCCACAGTATTTTCTGTATTTTGGGTGAACACATCAGGAATGGATTCTGCGTCAGTAGCTGAGCAGATTGAAGGAATTGGAATGCACATTCCAGGATACAGGGGCGACAAGAAAAGCATGGAATTGGTTTTGAATAAATACATTCCGCATCTAGCAGTGATAGGTGGATTTTTGATTGGAATAATTGCTTCTTTTGCTGACTTCACAGGTGCAATCGGAACAGGAACAGGAATTCTTTTGACAGTTATGATTATTTACAACTACTACGAAGAATTAAGCAACCAGCCTCTCGAGGAAGCGCATCCTATGGTGAAGAAAATATTAGGTGAGTAAAATGAGTTTCATAGACGATATATTTTTGCCACTGAATAATGCGTTCGCAGTGGTCTTCGCTCCGCTAAACATTTTTCCTCCGATAATCTCTCTTCTTCTCATTTCGTCTTTTCTCACGATTTTAGTCATCGTAATAACGAAATTTTTTGTCAACACAAAACTCCTGAAGGAGATAAAAGACGAGATGGAAAAAATCCGCGAACAGCTCACAGCAGCTCAGAAAGAGGGAAATCACGAGCTGGCAAACGACCATCTGAAAAAGATGATGGAAGTGAACAGCAAATACATGAAGCACAGCTTCAAAGCAGTGATTATTTCAATAATTGTCCTCGGCCTGTTTCTTCCTTATTTGAAATTCAAGTATGAAGGAATTACAATAGCGCAGCTTCCTTTCACAATTCCTTTCATAGGAAATTCCCTGAGCTGGCTTTACTGGTACATTGTTGTTTCATTTATGATCGGATGGGTAGTTAGAAAAGTAATAGGGATGGACTATGCCTGAAAAGAAGAGAAGCAGCAAGCACAAGTGCGCAAGATGTGGCTGCGAGATGCACGGCATGCCGCGACATCTTCAGGGAAAGATGAGCAAACTCTCGAAGACGGAAAGAAGGCCGCAGAGGATTTTCGGCGGATACTACTGCGCGAACTGCACCAGAGAAGTTCTGAAAGAAAGAGCAAGAAAGATTTAATTTTCTACAATTAATTTTTGCCAATTTTCTTTGTAATAATTAAATTTTTCATCAAATTCTTCTCTAGAAGACACTGAGATATTCAGCAAATTGCATTTTTCCTTCAAGAATTCTAACGCTTTTTCTTTTTCATTTTCTTCAACTAGCTTTTCCAATTCGATTATGTAGCCGTATCCTTTTGTAAAATCAATCGCAACATCAATATCTTGCCATTTAAAATTGTGCCTTTTCCTGAACCACTTAATTTGAACATTATACCCTAAAGTCAGAAACATTTTCTCAAGTCTTTCAAAATCATCTGTTTTAAATTTTATTTCAACTTCCTTCCTCTGCTCATCGTGAATTTTTCCTTTTTTCATCCAGATTTTTGAAAAGAAATTATTTTTCTGTATTCTCAAATCAAAAGGAGCATCAAAATAATAAGTTGTCTGATCATCTTCATTTACAAATTCTCCTTCTTTTTTGAAAAATTCTAAAAGTTCTTCATATTTTTCTTTAGAAATAAAACTTCTGATTTCAACTTCAATCATAAAGTTAGAATTACTAGTGAAAGTTTAATACCTTTTGTGATAAATAAAAATAAGTGATTTTATGGCTTCTTTGGAAATAGGAAGAGTATGCATGAAAATTGCTGGAAGAGAAGCTGGAAAGTATTGTGTTGTAGTTAAGAAAATAAACGATGCTTTTGTCGAAGTCACTGGTCCGAAAATTCTCACCGGAGTGAAGAGAAGAAGAGCTAACATAGAACATCTTGAGCCGCTTGAATACATTCTGCAGATAAGCGACAGCGCTGCTGATGAGGATGTTGTTTCTGCTTTGGAAAGCGCTAATTTGATGACAAAACTTGGATTGAAAAAACCGTCTGCGGCAGCAATGAAAGCTGAAAAGGCAAAACCAAAAGAAGTAAAGCAAGAAGTCAAAAAAGAAGAGAAGAAAGACGAGAAAGTTGAGAAAAAGGAAACTAAGCAGAAAGAAGAAAAACCAAAGAAAGAAGCTAAAGAGAAAAAAGAAAAGAAGAAATAAGTTCTGAAATAAATAACTCACATGGAATGGCTTGTAAAATCCGATGAAGAAGAGTCTGATTTTGGAAAAAATCCCAATGAAAGAACTATTGAAGAACTGATTAAAACTGCAGTAATTATTGTAGACAAGCATTCCGGTCCAACTTCCCACACAGTCACAGGCTGGGTGAAAAATATTTTTCAAGTGAAAAAAGCCGGACATGCTGGCACACTCGATCCTGCTGTCACTGGAGTGCTGCCTGTTGCGCTGGAAAATTCTGTGAAGTCGATGCAGCTCATTATGGGATTGGATAAAGAATATGTCGGAGTAATGCACCTGCACAAGAATATTGAAGAAAACATTTTGCGAAATGAAATCACGAATTTTATCGGGAAAATAAAGCAGCGTCCTCCTCTTAAATCAGCTGTAGCCAGAAAGGAAAGGGAAAGGGAAATTTATTTTTTTGATATTTTGGAGATAAATGGAAGAGATGTTCTATTCAAAACTGGAGTGCAAGCTGGAACTTACATAAGAAAACTAATTCATGACATCGGAAAGAATATCGGTGGAGCAAACATGACTGAGCTCCGCAGAACTAAAGCTGGAAATTTTTCCGAAGAAAAATCCTTTTCGCTTGTAAAGATTAAAGATGCATATGAATTTTGGAAGGAAGGAAACGAAAAACTGTTAAAAGAAATGTTGATTCCTATAGATTTTGCCGTTGCAGATGTTGCAAAAAAAATTTTCGTGAAAGATTCTGCAATTCCAAATATTCTCAATGGTTCCCCAATTTATCCGAACGGAATTACCAGAATCGAAAAAGGAATTGTTGCTGGAGAGACTATTGCTATTTATTCAAACAAAGAAGAGCTTGTTGCAATCGGAATAACTAAAATGGACGACGAGAAGATGCTTGCAGCGAAAAAAGGAGAAGCTGTGAGAACCGATAGAGTAATAATGGCCAAAAACTAAATCGTTAGTAGAGGGAAAATGCAATTTTATTGGTATGTTTTGCTGATAATAGTTTTTGTCAATGTCCTATTTTCTTTATTTTCTGTTGATAAATTCGCCCATTCTATTGTAAAAGGTAGCTTCGACATATATTCCATCATATTTATTTCATTTTTCATGATGCTTCTTGCTTTTATCTTTCAGTTCATGCTTGTAAAAGCGGAAAAAGCTTATTAAGTTAAAATCGAGAAAAAATATAGTGATTCAATGAAAATCAATGAAATACAGCGCGGTTCAAGCAACATCAGTTTGCAGGCGAAAGTGATTGACATTTCTGATTCTCGCGATGTGCAAACCAAGTATGGGAAAAAATCTGTTGCAGATGCTACTTTGGAAGATGATTCCGGCCAGATAAGCCTTACTCTGTGGGAAGAGAATATTGGAAAGGTTAAAATTGGCGACAGCGTGAGCATTGTAGGAGCTTATGTAACAGAATTCAGAGACAAACTGCAGCTGAACCTTCCGCGAAGTGGAAAATTGGAAATAGTAAAAGAATAAAAATCGGAAAACTTAATTTAAATCATGAAGAAAATTTTTTTCTTCTTAGGTTTTTTTATTTCGTTTGCGCAAATAGTTTTTGCAACAACTATTTTTACTTCTAATTCAAGCGGAAGCCAGCAGACATCTTTTTACACAAACCAGACTGTCTATCTCGCTCCTTCGACAACAAACATAACAACAAACAGCACGCAGGTGAGAATTTACACAGTAGCCGATTCGAACAACTGGACAAATGGAACCTTGCTGACAGACGTTAGTGGCGGTTACAAAACTTTCACTACAAACAATTCTGGGTATTTGATAACTACAAGCGTGATTTGGAGTTCGCCTGCCGCAGGGAGCTACGATGTTGTTGCTGACGTGAATGACAACGGCATCTACGACTCGAATTTTGATTTTGTTTTTGATCCGAGTGTTGCTGGCTTTCAAGTCCTTCAAATTCCGGGCGCGATTTTGAATGTATCAATTGGGGGGAACAGCACTTCAAATCATACGATCACAATTCCCTCGAGCAATGATGTAACCGTACTGCAAATTAAAATGACTTCATGCCTTGCCGAAGGTATTCTGCTGAACAGCATGAGTCTTCTTGCAAACGGGACGGGAAACGATGCGCAGGGTATATCTATTGTGAAGCTTATTGAAGATTCGAATGCAAACGGAATCTACAATCCAGGCGAAACTCTTCTCGCTTATGACAAATATATTATTGATAATGGAATCGTGCAACTGACAATTCCAAACGGTTATCTTATTCCGACGAACACAACAGCTTACTTTTTGATTGTCTATACTATGACGAACAGTAGTTTGAATGGAGACACATATAGCTTTCAGATTCCTTCAATCTTCGCAACAGGAGCATCAACTGAAACAAGCGCAAAAATAAACGGACTCGTAATTTATTCGCCATTTTTCACAGTCAATTCGGCGTCTCTTCCGACTACAACCACGACATCTTCGATAACTACAACTGCAGTTTCTTCATCTTCTACTACGACAACCGAAACAACTACGCAAAATCAGAATTATTTCTGGATTTATGTGGCAGGAGGGATTTCCGCAGCGATAATTATCGGATTCCTAATACTTTATCTGCGCCCTTCCAGCAATAATCAATATCCATATAAATCTCCACAGTGAAAAAAATAAATGCCGAGAGACAGCAAGACTCAAGATTAGATAAAAGATGATGAGTACTGTCGAGGTCGCATAACCTGGTAGTGCACCAGCCTTGAGTCTTTTCAATGATAACATGGCTTGACTCTGATTCATGATGAGTCGGAGGTGAATTGAGAAAGATAGAAAGCTGGCGAGCGAAAGCTCATCAGGGTTCAAAAGAGATAAAATCTCTGAAATTCCCTGCCTCGGCGCTTTAACTTTTTAAACTGGGAAACGAATTATTTTTTAGGTGAAATAATGTATAATCCAGCTGTATGGGCTATTGGAGTAGGTCTAATAGTCTATGGACTTGTGTATTACGCAAACTATGGACCAGCAATGGGATGGATTGTCGCTGGAATTCTAGCGCTGATTGCTGGTTTTGCTGCAGAAAAAATGCATAAAGGAAAATAAATTTTTGATTTTCTTTCTTTTTTTCTTTTATTAAGCGAACTTTTTAGACATCTTTTTAAGTCGAAAAAACGAATTTATCCTTTAGGTGTAATGTAAATGATGAAAATGGACTCAGCTACATGGGCCATTGTCGTCGCCTTCATAGTACTAGGACTTCTTATGGAATACCAGTCTGCTTGGGGCGGCTGGAATTACGTAATAGCAGGAGTCGTCGCGTTCTTAGTATCGTGGGCCGGCATGGCTGGAATGAAAAAGTAGATTTTTTAAGATTTTTTAGGTTTTTTTACTTTTTCTTTCTTTTTTAGCAGAATTCTGATTTTTTTCTAGATTTTAATAATATTTTTATCCTTTGATACCAAGTTCTATTAGTGAATCAGATGGAAAGTCTGCTAACTATAAAGCAAATCGGCCTTGCCGTGGTCGCATTTTCTATTATGATACTCGCAACAATATTCATTCTTGTCGAGGAAATAAGAGAGTTGAATTCAATTGTATGCCAGAACTACTCTTTGCCAGCTTCGCTTTATCCCTATATCAACAACATCCCGTTCCCAGCTATGATCGGAATAATTATTGATATCTCTCTTGCTATATTCGGAATTTTCTTAATCGTCAGTGAGCGGCATACGCAGCGAGTCAAAACTGAAACTAAGGACAGATGGAAAAAGAATCTGAAAGATCTTTCCGGTGAAGACAAACTCTTGTTTGAATTGATTGGAAATTCCGGAGGAGCGATTTATCAGAGCCAGCTGGTGGAAAAAAGCGGGATGAACAAAGTCAGAGTGACGAGAATTCTAGACAAACTCGAACTGCAGGGATTGATTGAAAGAAAAAGAAGGGGAATGACCAACTTAGTTACTTTGAAGAGTTGAAATTATTGTGAAACTAGTTGCAAAAGTACTGGTATGTGCTGTTTCGTTCAATGAAAATATATGAAATCCAATGGGAGATAATTAAATATGAACGTAGAAAAAATTAGAAAAGATTTTCCGGTATTGGAAAAAAAAATCAACGGGAAGCCGATAATTTATTTTGACAATGCTTGCATGTCACTGCGGCCGAAGCAAGTGATTGAGGCTTCTGATGAATATTATTTTGAATATCCTGGCTGCGCTGGAAGGAGTGCTCATGAATTCGGAACTAAAGTGACGGAAAAATATGCTGAAGCGAGGCAGGAAGTTGCAAAATTTGTCGGAGCAAGGAAAGAGGAAATTGTTTTCACGAGAAACACGACTGAAGGTTTGAATTTAGTTTTCAATTGTTTGAATCTAAAAAAGGATGATGTAATTATCACTACGGACAAAGAGCACAATTCAGTTCTTGTACCGATTCAAATGCTGAAAGGAAAAAAAAGAATAAAGCACCAGATAATTTTTTCAAAAAATAATTTGTTCGACTTGCAAAAGTTTCAAGATTCAATGAGCAAACAAGTGAAGTTGATTGCGATGGCTCATTCATCAAACTTGGATGGAACAACAATTCCGGAAAAAGAAATAATTAAAATTTCTCACGATTTTGGAGCGCTTGTTCTGCTTGATGCAGCTCAGTCCATTCCGCACAAAGAAGTGAAAGCAAAAGATATTGATGTTGATTTTCTCGCATTTTCCGGACACAAAATGATGGGGCCATCTGGGACTGGAGTTCTTTTTGGAAAGTATGATTTGCTTGATGAGATAAACACATACAATGTCGGCGGAGATACAGTAGAATTTACAACTTATGATTCTCATAAATTCTTAAAACCTCCGGAAAAATTCGAGGCTGGACTGCAAAACTATGCGGGCGCAATCGGACTGGCGGAAGCTGCAAGATATATTGATAAAATTGGGCGGAAAAATATTGAAAAACATGAAGAAGAGTTGAACAAAATCATTACAGAAGGAATCAGAAACATAAAAGGACTGCGAATTCTTGGACCAGAGAATCCGGAATTAAGAGGAGGTGTTGTTCCGTTTGTTGTTGAGAGAATGAATGTCCATGATGTTGCGCTTATGCTGAACAATATAAAAAATATTATGATTCGCTCTGGCCAGCATTGTGTTCATTCCTGGTTCAAAGCGAACAATTTGCAAGGCTCGGATAGAGTATCTTTATATCTTTATAACACTTCAGAAGAAGCTGAGATGTTTGTGCGAACTTTGAAAGAGATAACAAAGCTGAGGTGAAGGAATGGTAGTCTGTGTAATAGCGCTTGTCGTTTTTGGATTTCTTGGAATATTTTCAGCGAAATACAGAAGGCTTGCTAAAGAAGCATTCAGCTGCGTTTTCAAAATGGTCCAGCTAAAGCCGTGCGACACTGGATTTAACCAAAGAGTAAAAGCATATGTGACAACAAAATTGATGAAATTCCCGCCTTTTGCGAAATTTGTATATAACAATTTCAACTTACTTTCGTGGGTTTTCGTTCTGACATTTTTCCTAAGCATTGGAGGAATTGCGTACGGAATCTACAATTATGTTGCTTTTGGTAATTGCAATGGACCAAATAGCACTGGATTTTGTATTTACAATGCGATCAACAAAGCGACTATGTCACCGAAAGATATTGTTATTGGAGATCATCCTGTCAGAGGAAATCCTAATGTAAATGTTACAATTATTGAATTCGCATGCTTGCAGTGCCCGTACAGCAAAGACGCTGAACCTATAGTTGAACAGGTCTTGAATAGTTATGCTGGGAAAGTCAATCTTGCATTTTTCTTTTTTCCGCTTCCACAACATCTTCACGGAAAGCTTGCCGCGACTGCTGATTACTGCGCAGGCCAGCAAGGAAAGTTCTGGGAATATCATGATTTGCTTTTCCAAAATCAAAACCAGTTCAATAACAACGTTACAGATGCGCAAGCTTTGAATACAATTACAAATGCAGCACAGCAGTTAAATCTCGATATTAATCAATTCAACCTCTGCTTGAATTCTGATTATGCAAAACAAAAAGTTCAAGCTGACATAGATTTGGGAAACAAGCTGGGGATAACTGGAACACCGACATTCTTCATCGGAAATGACAAGCTAATCGGGCCTCAGCCTTTTTCTGAATTTCAAAATTTGGTTGAAAAACAGATTCAATAAATTAAATTAATAATTCTAATTAGAGCGCTAGTGATCCAATCTGGTCCAAGATGCCAGCTTCCCAAATTCTGGAAATAGCTGGAAATCCGGGTTCAAATCCCGGCTGGCGCAAAATATTTTCTGTTTGAATTGAGGTAATCATAAACTATTTTTGACCAGCTTTCCATTTGAGAACTTAACTTTTCTGCTTCATCAAAAGTCATAAGACCGCCTGACATTTTGTCTTTTTCTCTAATAACTAGATCTTCTGAATCACCGGTCAGAATGTAGACAACTCCCAAGTGGAATTTCGATATTTCATCAGTATCATCATTTATGAAACCCAATATTTTTGCTTCCATTTTGCCTTTGTAGTCAACTTCTTCAATAAACTCTCTTTGTCTTGAATCTTCGATAGCATCTTGTATATCTTCAGGATTGATGTGTCCCCCTATTCCGACGGAATATTTTCCAAAGTATCTTTGTTCCATGCCAGTGGAGATTCTTCTGTAAACGAATATTTTATTTCCGATTTTGAAAACTTGATAAGCAATGATTTGTTTTAAATCAAAATTTGTTTCAAGTGCTTCATTTCTTTCTGCAAAAAAAGCATTTTTTCTAATAATCGGCAAAAAATTAAATTTATCAACAGGCAAAAAGTCTTTTTCAAAATATGTTTTCTTGAACAAGATTTTTCTAGGCACTACCAGAACTTTTTCTTGCATGCAAACCTTAGAAAAATTAAACCTTTTTAAATATTAAAATGAAGAAATACAACATTACTTTTACGAAAAAGGTGTCGGAAAAATGAAAAGAACAGGTCCAACAAATCCATACGCGAAAAGTTTAGTTGAAGAACTAAAGAAAAAATCATTTGAGCTAAAAGCCCCCATTTGGAGAGATGTTGCTGAAAAATTATCAAGATCGAGAAGAAGAAAGGTAGCGGTGAATATTTTTGAAATTGATAAGAATACTGAAAAGAATGATTTTGTAATTGTGCCTGGAATTGTACTTTCTGTCGGCGAACTGACAAAACCAGTAAACATTGCTGCTTGGAGATTTTCTGCTTCTGCTGAAGAAAAAATAAAAAGTGCGAAAGGAAAAATGATGACAATTGAAGAACTTATGAAAGAAAAACCTAAAGGTACTGGAGTAAAAATCTTGGTGTAAATTATGAAAATTTATGATGCTGAAAATCAAATCCTGGGAAGAATTTCTTCAGTTATAGCAAAAGAACTTCTGAAAGGAGAAAAGGTTGTTGTTGTGAATGCAGAAAAATCTGTTTTATCTGCAAGCAGAGAGCATCTTTTTGAAAAATACAAGCACAAGTATGAAAGAGGAGATCCAATTCATGGCCCTTTCTTTCCAAAGCAGCCTGAAAATATTTTCCGCAGAACAGTGAGAGGTATGATCCCATGGGACAAGCCAAGAGGGAAGGAAGCATTCAGAAATCTGAAAGTTTTTGCTGGAATTCCCGAAGAATTTGCTGGGAAAACTTTTGAAAAAGTAAAAAATGCAGATGCTGAAAAATTAAAAACAAAATATATTTTGCTTGAAGAAGTGGCGCTAGCAATGGGTGCAAAGAAGCGGTAATAATGGAAAAGAAAGAAAAGAAAAAAAAGAAAAAATTAATTACAACCGCTGGCAAGAGAAAAAATGCAATTGCGACAGCAACTATCAAAGAAGGAAGCGGCAAAATAAAAATAAATTCCCAACCTTTAGAATTTTGGGAGAACGAATTTTTAAGAATGAGAGTGAAAGAAGCGATAATGCTTGCCGGAGATGTTGCGAACAAAGCTGATATTGATGTCATAGTCAGAGGCGGCGGCACAACTGGACAGACTGAAGCTGCAAGAATGGCAATCGCACGAGCTCTTGTTATTTTTTCGAAAGACAAAAAAATGAAAGAAAGGTATATTCAATATGACAGAAACATGCTTGTATTCGATCCAAGAAGGAATGAACCTCATCATGCAGGAGGAGCTAGCAAACGTGGTTCTCGTCGTCACAAGCAGAGATCAAAAAGATAAATCAAAGAAATAAAAGATAAAGATTTAAAACAACAATATTAAATTAATAACACTCGGTGTCGTTTTTATGATGGTTCCAGTTCGATGTTTTACTTGCGGTAAACCTATCGGTCATCTCTGGGAAGAATATAAAAAAAGAACTGAAGCTGGAGAAGATATTGGAAAAGTAATGAATGATCTTGGACTGAAAAGATATTGCTGCAGACAAGTTTTCATGGGGCATGTGGATCTGCTCAGAGAAGTCAGTCAGTTCAAACCATAGATGATGCAATGATTTGGCCAAAAGACAAATTAACGAGATTCGAAGTAGCACGCTTAATCGGTGCGAGATCGCTGCAGATTGCATTAGGCGCTCCTGTTTTAGTTGAAAATCCTGAAAATCCAAGTTCTATCGAAATTGCGCAGGCAGAATTCAGAGCAAAAATGATTCCAATGACGATTAAAAGAGAACTTCCAAATGGGGAAAAAGTTATTGTTGAAATCAAAAAGGCGATTGCAAACTGGCTCGAAGATAATGCTGGCGTTGTTTGAGCGTCAAAGAATTTAAATTCTTGATACTTTAGTTAGTTAATATGTGCGGAATCTTCGGCGTCATTTCTAAAGATCAAGTGGCTCAAATGCTTGTCACCGGTCTGAGAAAACTTGAATACAGAGGATATGATTCAGCTGGAATTGCGACAATTTCTGATCAAATAAAAATCAAGAAAGATATTGGAAAAATAGATGAGATAGAAAATAAAATCAAACTAAGCGATTTGCCAGGAACAATTGGTATTGCTCACACAAGATGGGCGACACATGGTGGTGTAACTCGAGAAAATGCTCATCCGCATTTGTCTAACAATGGAAAAATTGCAGTGATTCATAATGGAATAATTGAAAATTATCAGGAAATTAAAAAGATGCTTATTCAGAATGGATTTCATTTTTACAGTGAAACTGATACAGAAATCATTCCAAATTTAATAGAATTTGAAATGAAAAGGGGAAAAAATTTCGAAGAAGCTACTGTGGAAACTGTGGAAAAAATTGACGGATATTTCGCAATTCTGGCAATCCATGCAGACGAAGAAAAAATAATTGGATCCAGAAGAGGCTCTCCGCTGGTCGCTGGAGTTGGAAATGAAATGTATTTTGTTGCTAGCGATATCCCAGCTTTCTTGGAATATACAAAAAAAGTCTTGTACATCCATGACAATGAAATAATCTTCTTGGACAGAAATGGAATAAGAATTTTTGATTTTACAAAAAATCAATTTGTCGATAGACAGATTCAGACAATCGAATGGAACGTCGAGCAAGCAAAAAAAGGTAATTTCAATCATTTCATGCTAAAAGAAATTTCTGAACAAATTGAGACTGTGAAAAAAGCTTTCGCGCAAAATCCAGAAATTGTCAGAAAAATTTGTGATGAAATTGAAAAAGCTGTCGGAATATTTTTCATTGGCTGCGGTACTTCGGCTTATGCTTGCCTTGCAGGAAGCTATATTTTTTCGAAAGTTGCAAACAAACATGTAAATGTTGTAATCAGCTCTGAATTCGCAAATTATAAGCACTTTCTAAATAAAGATACGCTAGTAATCGCAGTTTCGCAAAGCGGAGAGACAATCGATACTATTGATGCGGTCAGAGTTGCGAAGGAGAAAGGTTGCAAAGTGATTTCTATTGTTAATGTTATGGGTTCATCGCTGACAAGGCACTCAGATGATTCTCTTATGATGAATGCGGGACCAGAAATTGGTGTTGTTTCGACAAAAACATATACTTCGCAAGTTGCAGTTATGACACTACTTGCTTATACTTTGGCCGGAAAATTGGATGAGATAAGAAGCAAATTCAACTATGTCGCCAATATAATATACAATTTGACAGCGGAGACAACAAGGGAAAAAATCAAAGAACTTGCGGAAAAATTGAAAGATGAGCCGAACATTTTCATAATAGGCAGAGGACTTCAGTATGCAACGGCACTCGAAGCAGCACTCAAAATCAAAGAAGTATCTTACATTCACGCAGAGGCTTTTGCTGGCGGAGAGCTGAAACATGGGACTATTGCAATGATAGAGAAAGGAACTCCTTGTATTGTGTTCGTTTCAGAAGAAAACGAAAAAGAAATTCTTTCAAATGCTATGGAAATCAAAAGCCGCGGCAGTTATATCATTGGTGTGGCTTCTAAGCGAAATGAGATATTTGATTTCTGGATAAAAACACCAGAAGTAAATAATCTTAATCCAATAGTGCAGATAATTCCAATACAGATTCTTGCTTATCAGCTTGCAGTTTTGCGAGGACTGGATCCTGACCATCCCAGAAATTTAGCCAAAAGCGTTACTGTAAAATAAATTCACATTTTTTCTGGAATTTGTATTCCTATTAATCTCAGAGAGTTTTCCAAAACCTGTTTTGTTGCTTCAACTAAAGTCAATCGAAAATTTTTCATTTCTTCATCTACTTTCAGAACGGGATTGAACTGATAGAAATTATTGAATATAGTTGCAAGATCATAGGCATAATTGCAAACATAATGCGGTCGCATATCTTTTGCAGAATGCTCAACAACATCAGGAAATTCAGAAAGTTTTTTTATTAATTTTGTTTCGCTTTCGTTGATTTCTTTGAAAGAAAATTTTCTTTTCCATTTTCCAGCTTTGCTCAAAATACTTGCAGCTCTTGTATGCGCATACTGAACATACGGACCTGTATCGCCTTCGAACTGCACCACTTCTTCCTTTTTGAAAATTATGTTTTGTTCTGGCTCTATTTTCAGCAGAGCAAAAATAAGCGCACCAGTCCCGATTTTTTCAGCGAGCTCTAATTTCTTTTTCTGGTCAAGCTCTGCATTGCGCTGATTGACTTCTTGATAAGTTAAAGCTCTCATTTCATCCAAAAAAGTATCAAGCGGCACCACTTTTCCTGTTCTCGATGCCATCAGTCCTTCCGGTAAATTGACAAAACCAAAACCCAAATGGTAAAGATTTTTTGCCCATTTGTATTCAAGAAGTTCGAGTATTTTGAAGACTTGCTTGAAATGAAGAGATTGTCTTACGTCAACGACGTAGATTCTTCCATCAAGCTTGAAATCCTTGAAATTCTTAACTGCAAGCCCCAGATCTCTGGTCTGGTAAACAGTAGTCCCGTCGGCTTTTATCAGAACAGTATCCGGCAATCCATATTTTTCCAAGTTTGTCACGATTGCGCCCTGCGATTCCTTGGCAATTCCTTTTTTCAGTGCTCTCTGCACAATATCCTTTCCTAAATTGTAATATTCGCTTTCAAAAAGTTCTACATCAAAAGAAACACCAAGTCTTTTGTAAGTCTCCTTTATTCCGCTCAAAGCCATTTCGCGAATTTCTTTCCAGATTTTTATCATTTTCGCATCTTGTTCTTCAAGCCTTTGCAGAACTTCTTTCGCTTCATCTTCCAGTGCAGGCTTGCTTGCAACTTCATCGTGGAATTTTTTGTACAAGTCCCACATCCATAAGTCCGACTTTTTGTCGACAGTAACTCCTTCTCCCCACTGTAAGTATGCGACAATGGTTTTCGCCATCTGTTTTCCGAAATCACCGTAATAGTTTGCTTTGATTACATTATATCCGCAAAATTTAATGATGTTTGCGAGAGACTCGCCCAGCATTGTCGCGCGAGCATGTCCGATGTGCAGACCGTGAGCAGTGTTTGGATTAGAGAATTCTATCAAAATTTTTTTCCTTTTTCCGATGTTCGAAGAGCCGAATTTTTCTTTTTCCTTTGTGACTCTTTCAAGAGTTTTTTTGGAAATTTTTTCGTAATTCAAAAAGAAATTGACATAAGGTCCTTTGGTCTGAATCTCTTTCAAAATTCCTCCAATTTTTATTTTTTCGCAGATATATACTGCTAGTTCATTTGGATTTTTTTTCTGCTCTTTTGCCAAATTAAAAACTGGGAAAGAGAAGTCACCAAAATCTCTTCTTGGCGGTACTTCCAGCTGCTCCTTTGTTGCTGAAACTCCTGCCTGTTTTAAAAGTTTTATAATTTCCTCTTCAAACATATATTCAACAAATTGAATTTAATTTACGATTAATTTAAGGATTAAGTATGAGAGAAGTCAAAGACTTTCAAATCAACAAGAATATAGACGTAAAAAACTTAATTAAACAAATGGGAGAAAGTGGTGGTTTTACGTCAAAAAAACTAGCAACTGGAATTGAGATTTTGCATGAAATGATGAAAGATAAAGACTGTTTGAAGTTTTTGTCATTTCCAGCTGATATTATAGCTACTGGAACAAGAGGAATTATTCGAGATTTTCTAAAAGAAAAAATGTTTGACGTAGTTATTACAACAAGCGGAACACTTGATCACGACATTGCAAGAAGCTACAAAAAATACTATCACGGTAGTTTTGAAATGAATGATGTTGAGCTTCATCAAAAAGGAATAAATAGACTTGGAAATGTTCTTGTACCGAACGAATCATACGGAATTGTCGTTGAAAATAAAGTGCAAGAATTTTTGAAGAAAATTTCTCAAAATAAAAAAGAAATTTCAACTCATGAACTGGTTTGGGAGTTGGGAAAAAATATGGATCAGGATTCAATTGCATATTGGGCAGAAAAAAATAAAATTCCTGTGATAATTCCTGGTATAACTGATGGAGCTGTTGGTTATCAATTGTGGAGTTTTTCGCAAAAAAATGATTTCAAAATAGACATAATGAAAGATGAAAGTGTGCTGTCTGATTTGGTTTGGAATGCGAAGAAATCTGGTGCGCTGATTGTCGGCGGCGGAATCAGCAAACATCATACGATATGGTGGAATCAGTTCAAAAATGGACTGGATTATGCTGTTTATCTTTCAACAGCTCAAGAGTATGATGGAAGTTTGAGCGGAGCTAGACCACATGAAGCAGTAAGTTGGGGAAAAATAAATGAAAAAGCAAAATTCATTGCAATTGACATGGATGCTACTGTCGCCCTTCCAATAATTTATTCTGCATTAATTTAATTTCTGAAAATTATTTTTTTAAATTTTTTTCAAAAAAAATATTTTGAAAAAAATACAAAATGATTTAAGTAAGAAAAACAAAATATAAAAAAGAAAAAATGAAAAATAAATTTAATTCATCAGATAAAAATTTTGATTCTTTCAACAATTTTCTGACAAAAAAAGTCGAACCGATAATAATTCATAACCCAAAAAAAGTTTCTGAATTACTTGTTGAAATGAGTAACACAGGATTTCAAGGGAAAAAATTAGGACAGGTAGTGGATGTTTGGGAAGAAATGTTGCGAAATCCGAATGCAACAATTTTAATGGGGTTTGCCGGCTCTCTGAGCACTACAGGCCAGTGGAAAATTATAAATTGGCTGATTGAGAATCATTTTATTGATGTTCTAGTTTCTACAGGAGCGAACATTTCGGAAGATATTGTAGATGCAATGGGCTTTGGATACTGGCAAGGCCATCATAATGTTGATGATACTAAAGTTTTCAAAAATAACATGAATCGCTATTATGATGTTTTTGGGAAAGAAGACGACTACATGAAAATGACTGAAATGATTGCGGAATTTATGATTACTCTGAAAGAAAATCATCCTTATACATCGCGTGAATTTTTGTATTTGTTTGGACTATGGCTTGGTAAAAAAGGAATAAACAGCATAATTGCGACAGCTGCAAAATATAAAGTTCCAATATATTGTCCAGCAATCGCCGACTCTCCATACGGTGATGCAGCTTTAATTGCAAAGTCAAAAGGATTTCATTTTGTTCTTGATGCAATGCAAGATTATCGCGAATTTATGTCACTTGGAGATAAGATGAAGGAGACAGGAGTGATTTACATTGGCGGTGGTGTTCCGAAAGATTTTATCCAACTGCTTTCTGTTACTGCTGATTTGCAATTCAAAGAACGAAAACTTCCGAATAGAAATAATGGAATACAAAGAGTTGGGGAAACTTACTATCCTCACAAATACGCAATACAGATCACAACTGATTCGCCTCAGTGGGGTGGACTAAGTGGATGCACTTTTGAAGAGGCAATAAGCTGGGGAAAAGAAGATCCAAACGGAAAACATGTTCAAGTTTATTGCGATGCAACAATTGCTTTACCTTTAGTTACGCAAGCAATTTGCGAAAGAGTGAAAATAAAAAGAGCTGCTCAAGATTTTTCTTGGCTATTCGAAAATAAAAAATAGTTTCAATTTTGTTTTTCCATTTTCTTAATTATTTTTGCGATTTTTCTCGCAGCAAACCAAGCATTTGAATAAGGAATAATCTGACGACGCATGAAAGAAATTATTTCAACTGCAGCCTGAACATGCATCGCCGCGGCGAAAGCAAACTCGTGATTTATTTTCTGATGCTCAGAAATTTCTTCAATTGATTCAACATCTCTATGTCTGCTCTTGTCCTTCATTCTTCTTTTTCGAATATCCTTTGGATTAAATTCTAAAACAATAATTACATCTGGTTTTATTTCGTGGATTGCTTTTTCCGGAAGACCAGGAAGATATCCTTCTGGAGTCTTTATTGAAAGATGAGAGTCAATCAAAAGAATTTTATCTTTCATAGCTGCAATTTTCTTTGCAACAATAGACTGAAGCAAACGCTGCTGCGTGATTGACAATTTTTTTCTTAATTCATCCTTGTTTTTTAATTTGAATCTTTTAACAGCAAGTTCAAAAACCATGTCGCCCTCGTGAACAATTTTTGCCGCAGGAACTTTTCTTTTTACATAATCCAAAACAGTAGTTTTACCGGAACCAGGAACCGCAGTAACTATCAATTTCATACTTCTCTTAAATTAATTTACTTTTATTTCAAATTAAATTAAGAGTTATTATTGAGTCGAGGTAGTCCAGTGGTAGAACGCTGCGCTCATAATCTAATGAGCTTTGAACAAAAGATGAAATAAGAAACGCAGAAGTCGCGAGTTCAATTCTCGCCCTCGACATTTTTTACGCTTTTAAATTTTGCTAACAAAATAGTAAATGAGGTGCCGAAATGGAATTAACAGATGATGAAAAGAAAGTAGTGGAAGCTATGAGATCGCTCAGAGCTGTTACAGATGAAGGAAAAAAGGATGTTGATCAGATTGCGAAGACGGCCATGATGCCGAAAGGGAAAGTTGCGAATATTATTCAAAATCTTATGTTCAAGAAAATTGTAAAAAGAATTGCGCGTGAAAAAGCAGCTGGCTATTTTCTGATTGAACAAATGCTACAGTAGATTTTATTTAAGTTTATTCTGAATGAATATTCTTAGTATATTTAGTATGGCCGGAATTGCGTAACCTGGTTAGCGCAAGGGCCTGTGGATTTTTCAGCGGAAAGCCCTCGGTCCGGGTTCAAATCCCGGTTTCGGCCCACTATCAATTTTCTACCTTTTCTTTCTTTCAAGTTCAAGAAATATCAGGAACAAAAAGAACAAAATCACTATGTTATCTTCTTGAAACACGCCGCCAGTCAGCTGAAACACAAAATAAACTGCGACAGTCAAAATAAATGAAACAAATGTGTTGACAAGCAGCGTTTTATCAAGTTTCATAATTTGATTGCGCTTCTTCACTAATTAAACTTTAAATATTCTGTCTGTCAATAGAATATTTACTCTCGTAGACTCGGCGTTGAACTTCGAGAGACTAAACTAATAACTTAGTCGGCACAAAATGAGAAGTTCTTATTCTAGTCTACGGTACAGTATGAACTCTGAATAACGATCAGAGTAGGTTGATTGATGAAACCTAGAGGATAACCGCCAATTCTGGTTGATCCTGCCAGAGGTCATTGCTATCCGGATTCGACTAAGCCATGCGAGCCGCGAGGGGTAAGCCCTCGGCATACTGCTCCGTAATACGCAGTCAACCTGCCCTTTTGTGGAAGATAATCTTGGGAAACTAAGGCTAATATTCCATAATCATTCTATGCTGGAATGCTTGAATAATCAAAGCTACGGCGCAAAAGGATGGGACTGTGGAACATCAGGCAGTTGTGGAGGTAATGTCTCCACAAACCGATAACGTTTACGGGCTATGGAAGTAGGAGCCTGGAGATGGATTCTGAGACATGAATCCAGGTACTACGGTACGCAGCAGGCGCGAAACCTTTGCAATCTGTTAGCGCAGGACAAGGGAATCTGGAGTGCTTTTGTTAAAACAAAAGCTTTTGTTCACTGAAAACGGGTGGACGAATAAGGGGTGGGTAAGACGGGTGCCAGCCGCCGCGGTAATACCCGCACCCCAAGTTATGACCACTGTTATTGGGTCTAAAGCGTCCGTAGCCGGCCTAATAAGTTCCTGGTGAAATCTTACAGCAAACTGTAAGGCGTGCTGGGAATACTGTTAAGCTCGAGACCGGGAGAGGGCAGAGGTACTCATAGGGTAGGGGTGAAATCCTATAATCCTATGGGGACCACCTGTGGCGAAGGCGTCTGCCTGGAACGGGTCTGACGGTGAGGGACGAAAGCTA
>Ga0315279_10000161_pt1 | contig 145223 bp, 129 predicted proteins | sample YL17G06_20_MG_FD_203694 | JGI IMG/M metagenome (GOLD analysis project Ga0315279, IMG submission 203694) | Sediment microbial communities from Yellowstone Lake, YNP, Wyoming, USA - YL17G06_20 | ecosystem: Environmental > Aquatic > Freshwater > Lake > Sediment | place: USA: Wyoming | collected... | reverse complement strand
CGGCACGTTAACGAAGCGAACGATGCGGAGATCCATTAACGAAGTGAGGCCCTTCAGATGTCAAGAAAAAGGGTGATGCTAGAAATTTATCTTGACATCTGATCTGTCATAGAAGGTCTTTGCGGTTTGCATTATCGCTGCCGGTCTGTCGGGTTCGCAAAAATCGCCACACTGCGGTTCTTGCTGATGGTTGGCGGCTCGAATTCAAATGGGCTATTTTTTCCGAGTGGGGGGCGCCGCGGCCGGTGCGGGCTCGAGGAAATCCGACTCACCGTTCCCTATCTTGTCAAGGCTCTCCTTGTCTGCAATCTTCACGCACAGCTCCCCCTGGACTTGGGCATATACACCTTCCTTGGCATCCTTCCCGAACCTGCAATCAACTTTTACCGCCCCGCCCTGCTTGAGCACAATGTGAGCTACGGAATTGTCGAGTCCGTAATTGGAGGGAGCTCCAGGTTCGTCCACAAATCCTTTGACCGGCTTTTCCAGTGCATCGAAAAGCTCGTTCACGGCATCCCACTTCGCCTTCTTCTTGGCATCTCCAACCAGCCAATCTCCGCCGCCCTGTGCTTTGGTGAAGCTTACGGTGCCCTTGGCGTTTGTGAGCAGGATCGAATCGATGTCCCAGCGCTGGAAGACTGCCAGCGCTTTGTCCCTGAAGTCAGACGGCGTCTTGAGGAACTTGTCCACAAACTCCTTGTCGACGAAAAACAGATCGTCACGGCTTTCGTCGAGTGCGATGTAGAGCTCGGCACTTGTGTTCTCAGCTGGTTTCTCCTCCGGTTTGGCCTTTTTCTCCTCCGGCTTGGCTTTCACCTGGCCTCTTTTGACCAGCTTGGATTTTTCCAGGCCGACGACGAGGTGTTTGATTGCCTTGTCCTTGCCCACAGTCAGGTGCAAGTCCAGCAGCGGCTTGTCAAAACCCAGAGTGGCGTAATCGTCGGGGTCGTCGTCGAAAAACTCCTTGATCCGTCCATTGGAAAGGTCACCCAGGAGGCTACTGACTGCCGAAGTGTCAGCTGCCCATCTCTCCTTCTCCTGGATCCACCACCGATCGCCTTCCTTTACCAGCTGCACCTTGCCCTTGGCGCTCTGCATGTCCAACGACTGGGTTTCGAACTGCTCGAAGCTCAGGATCGAATGGTTGCGCAGGTCATCAAGCTTCTTGTTGAAAGCGCTGGCGACAGAGGCGGAAACCAGGAGGACTTGGTTTTTGCCCCTGAGGGCGGCGTAGGTGGAACTACCCGTAGGATTGTTGTCGCCGAAACGGATTTCTCTGGCGCTGCCGTCCTTGGTCTTGAGCGCAACCGTGGTCCGCGCGGGGTCCAGGCCAAACTGCCCGAGGTTGGAGGCATTCTCCTCCAGGACAGACTCCCGACTGATGTCCGATGCCGAGCTTACCAGGCGATTCAACTCGTCCGAATCGGCATCCAGCGAGCGGGGGGCCGTGATCTTCCACTGCTTATCGCCCGAGCGGATTGCGGTTATGTGCTGGTCAGGCGTAATAAGATCTACCTGCTGCACATCGTCGCTGGGCACTTTCCAGACAATAGTCTCCTCCTCCTTTGCCTTGGTACGCTTCTCGCCTCCCTTGATCTCATAGAAATAGAGGAATGCACCGAAGCCCGCGCACAGGATCAGAAGAACCAAAGTACCTTTGAAGCGCATACTACCTTCTCCGGCGAGTCCAAACGATGATGCCGCTCACGAGCACGGCGCCCGGGAGGATGATCAGGACAAGTATCTCCAGCGCCCTCTGTTGGCCCGCAGACATGATCATCTTGCGATCCTCGGGTGCCTTCGGACGAATAGAGATCAGGTCTTCCTCCTGCGCCAGCCAGCTCACCATGTTGAGGAACAGGTTGCCGTTTCCTTGCATCTGGAAGTATGGGACGGCGGCAAAATCCGAGTTGCCGATGACGACCATTCGAGCTGTCACCGCAGGATTGTTCTCCGCCGCAGGTTTGATCTCCTTGCTGACAGCCACGGCCATCGGCAGCGGTCCCTTGAGGTCGGTCTTTTCATCAAAGGTCGCGTCCGGATTCTTCAAGTCGGTCTCGCCCCAGCTGTTGGGATTGCTCTTGAACAGCGCGGTGACCGTCACACCGCTCACAGTCTCTTTTGATGGCTCGATAGAACGGGCCAAGGGGAAAAATGTCATTTGCCCCTTGAAGCGATCCGTGATGGCGTGTTGCTCATATTGAAACACTAAGGGAACGCTGGGACCGGCCCCCATCAGCCGTCCGGCACCGCTCACGTCCAGGATAATGTCGTTATCTGCCGTCACTCCCCAGCCTTTCAGGAACGTGCTGAGCGACGCTGACGGAGAGGGATCGACCATCGCCAACACGCCGCCGCCGTGGTTGAGAAAGTCATTCAGGAAGTCGAATTCTTTCGGAAAAGGCTCCGTCTTGGGACCCGCCAGAATCACCACCTTGGCATCGAGAGGCACCTTCGCTTCGCTGGCAAGATTGAAAGCCTCAACTTTGAAGCCTTCCTTTTCCAGACCTGCTTTGACGTTCGCATATCCACCGCGCTCGCTGTCGGAAAGGTCTTTTTCTCCGTGGCCCTGGACGAAGTAGACAGTTTTGGACTGGGTCCTCTCAATCTTGATAATGGCGTTCGTCAGGTCCTCTTCCTTAAACTCTTCCGAGCGCTTCTCAATTTTTTCCGAACGTCCGCCATAGAGGACCATCACGGTCCCGAACTTGAGCGACGTTCCGGTGAAAGGATTCATATAAGTGCCGTAATTCGTGACTCCGTATTGCTTGGCAACATCAGGGTTCTTATCGGGATCGACAAACTCATAGCGGACGTGGTGACTGATTCCCCGATACTCGGCCAAAAGCTCCTGCACGGGTGGATAAGTTCCACCTGGGAAGAACGCCTTGATTTCGAGATCCTTGTCCAGCTTGCTGAGGATCTGCTCCGTCTGGGGTGCAAGCGAATACCGGCCTGAGCCGGTCAGGTCGAAGCGCTTCGAATGTCTTTGTGCGAAAAAGTTGAGTCCAGCCACCAAGGCGAGGGCCAGCGCCACCGAGATCACGTAGTTGGTGAAGTACTTCGTGGAGCGTTTGCCGAGGGTCAGCATGATCTGCTTGTAATTGGTGATCAATCCCACGGCGATCGACACTCCGCCCAACAGGGCCAGCAGAGTCGCCCATTTATCCCAGATGTTGTTCACCGAGTAATACAGGGCGGCGGCTATCAGAAGCAGCAGGCCAGCAGTATCCAGCTTTTGTAAAAGTTTTTTCATTAGCTCTTCCACCGCAGCGATTCAAGCGAGCGATACGTCAGGAAAAGTCCAAAAAACGTGAACGTGAGATAGAAAATCACATGCGTAGTATCGATCACGCCTTTGATGAAATCATCCAAATGATCGATGACGGACAAGTAGTTGAGCACGTCCCGCAGCATACCCTGCGCCCCGGCCGTCAGGAGGCTGATCAGCCACAAAACCAGGATGATGCCGAACATGATCACGCATGCCACAATCTGATTTTCGGTGAGCGTAGAGATGAAGAGACCGAACGCAAGCAAGGCCGCGCCGTACAGAAGCAAGCCGAAGTAGCCTCCGAGGATAGGCTTCAAATCAGGCTGGCCGTAAATGAAAAGAGCAGAAATCGTCACGCCGCTGGCAAACAACATGATCAGCAGGAAGGTCAGGCTGGCCAGGTACTTCCCCATCATCGCCTGAAAATTCCCAACGGGTGTTGTAAGCAGGAGTTCGATTGTGCCGCGCTTTTTTTCCTCGGCAAACAGGCCCATTGTCAGCATCGGAATCATAAAGAGCAGAACCACGCTGAGCGTGCCGAAGAACTGGCGGCTGACAATTCCAGGCACGTCAGTGGGAGCCGAGCCCTGGCCATATGCCGCTTGCATCATCGTGGATTGGACGACGTAGCTCAAGGCGCCGTAAAAGAACATGCCGGCAATGAAGAGAAAAACCGTCAGAACCACGTAGGCTATGGGGGAGACGAAGTAGCCTTTCATCTCACGCTGCCAGATAGCCAGAATATTTTTCATAGCAAAACCCTCAAGCCCAGGGCCACGACCACAATCGCCTGCCCTACTCCTGTGTTACAAGGTTAATGAAGACCTCTTCAAGGCTCATGGACACGCCGCGCAGCTCCAGCAGGCCCCAGCCCTGGGAGACGATTTCCTTGGCCAGAACGCGGCGCAGGTCGGTCTGGAGTTTGCACTCGACGGTGTAGTTCGAAGGCCCTCCGTCCTCTTCGCCTTCCACTATCACGCCGATTACTCCATGGATGCTCTTGAGCTTCTCGACCACTGCATTCCTTGGACCGTCAACAGACAGGGCGATCTTCTCGGCCCCCTTCATCTGGTTCGTCAGCCCCGTCGGAGTATCCATAGCAATCACCTTGCCGTTGTTGATGATGACCACGCGGTTGCAGGTCATGCTTACTTCGGGAAGGATGTGGGTTGACAATATGACGGTGTGATCCCCCGCCAGGGCTTTGATGAGGGAGCGGACTTCGAAGATCTGTTTCGGGTCCAGCCCGATCGTCGGCTCGTCTAGAATGAGCACCTCGGGATTGTTCAGCAGCGACTGCGCCAGCCCAACCCGCTGTTTGTACCCTTTGGAAAGCTTGCCGATGATCCTGTTGCGGACATCGCCGACGGCGCACTTCTCCATTACATCGTCAACCATCGGCTTGCGCCGTGCCGAGGGCGCCCCCTTGATCTTCGCAACGAAATGCAGATAGGAATCGACGGTCATCTCCGGATACAGAGGCGGGCTTTCCGGCAGATAGCCGATCCGCCGCCTGACCTCGATGCTTTCCTCGAAGACGTCATATCCGGCGACGCGGGCGGTCCCGCCCGTAGCGGGCATGTAGCAGGTGAGGATGCGCATGGTGGTCGTCTTACCTGCACCGTTCGGCCCCAGCAACCCCAGGATTTCACCCTTCTGAACCGTGAAGGAAATCTCATCCACTGCCTTGCGGCCGCTGAAGACTTTGGTCAGATGATCTACTTCTATCACGTCTGAACCTCCCAAGATTAGAACGCCAAATCCCACATGTTAGTGAATCGGGAACAATCCGTCAACTTCCTCAACGACCGCGAAATCCACGAAACACAAGAAAAAGGTCTCCAGACCGCTTGGATGATATCTCCCGCCTCGCGATAAACGACCCTCACGCCGAATGGTCAAAGTCGGCGTCGTTGGTTTCATGTATTTCGCGGTCGAGTCCGCAGAGCCCGTGCCCGGCAAAATCGGACAAAAAAGTTCATAAATATTCCGGAACCGAATCGCCGATCCTGCGTATAAATGTAGGACCTTTAGGCAAAAGCGGGGGATAGCCTTAAAAAATCAAGATATTGAATCCGCAAAAAAGGCTCCATCTTTTTGAAACTATTTCCCGCCGGCGGCTATCTATATATAGTCGTTATAGTCGTGAGTGTTTCTCGGGGAAGGAAAGGGGTGACCGAACCGGGAGCTGCTGGTTGCCTCTAAGTAATTTCAAAGAAAGGTATTAAGAAGCTGCCTTGCAGTCTATCTCTCTAGAGTTGAGGCACCCACTACGATGATAGAACTGGAAGATGAGGAAATCCTGGAGAATTCGGACCTTTACGATTCCGAAGACTCGGAAGGCGGGGAGGTAGAGACCGAAGACGAGTTTGCCGGACTCACGCGGGCGAATTACGTCGATCGTGTACGTTTCAGCCGCGTGCCGTCTGAAGATCGTCCGGCTGTGAAGGGGGACTCTGCGCCCTCGACGGATCCCCTTTACATCTACTATCGTAGTATGAGCAAGATTCCCCTGCTCACGCGTGAGGAAGAGGTTTATCTGGCCAAGAAAATCGAGGCGGCCAAGATCAACACGCTACGGTTGCTTTCGCTGACGTCGATCAGCTCTGCCAGATTGATGGAGCTCGGCTCGGAATTGCAGCCGGCCTCCTTGAACCAGAGCGCGACTCTTCCTGCTAACATCACGGAGGTCCAGCGAGAAGCTGAGAGCGAGATTTCGCTGGAAGAGCGAAATCGGGCTCGCGAGCAGGAAATCCGCCGCATCCTGCACCGCCTCGAGCAGCTCGAGAAGCGTTATCGCGAGATGAAGCTCAGCATGAAGCGCGCAGGCGCTCGCAACGGTAGCCGTGTCAAAGAGCTCGCCAGGATCAAGCATTGCCGTGAAGCCGTTTTCCAGACTCTCACGCGCATCGAGCTGACCGAAAACCAGATCAATCACCTGGTGGGCGGCCTGCAGGACGTTCTGAACCAGATGGAGTGGAGCGAGAAGGTCAGCGGCATGTCCAGATCCACGGAAAGGGGCCAGAGCAGGATTCGTGAGGCTCGCGCCCGCCGGAGGGTTCTGGAAAGCGAGTATCTGACCGATGCCGGCGAGTTGCGCAAGATCGTGAACTTGATCAACGAAAACAAGGCGGAGATGGCCCGGGCCAAGGATGAGTTTGTCCGCGCCAACCTGAGGCTTGTGCTCAGCATTGCCAAGAATTACTCGTATCCGGGATTGGACTTGCTGGACTTGGTGCAGGAAGGAAACATCGGCTTGATGAAGGCCGTCGACAAGTTCAACTATCGCCTGGGGCACAAGTTTTCCACTTACGCCACATGGTGGATTCGTCAGAGCATCACGCGCGCGATCGCGGATCAGGGGAGGACTATCCGCGTACCGGTTCACATGGTCGAGGCCATGAATCGGGTGCTAAAGACCTCGAACGAATTGTCGAAGCGCATGGGCCGCGAACCTACCGTCCACGAACTGGCCAAAGAGCTGAAGACGCCGGTATCGAAGGTCACCCAGGTTCTCAAGGCGGCACAAGAGCCGATCTCGCTGGAGGCCACGATCTCCGACAACAAGGATGCGGTTTTGAACAAGTTCATCGAAGACAAGACCGCCGTTTCTCCGGATGACGACGTGATGAGGCACAGCCTGCGCGATGTAACGGACGCAGCGCTTCAGACTCTGTCTCCACGCGAGCAGGAGATTGTACGCATGCGGTACGGCCTGAACGAGACGGGAAAGGAATATACGTTGCAAGAAGTGGGAGAGATCTTCCGGGTCACGCGCGAGCGGATTCGGCAGATAGAGGAGAAGGCCCTATTGAAGCTGCGCAGCCCTTATCGCTCCAGCAGGCTTCGCGAGTTTGCCGATTTCGTGAGCAAGAATTAGAAGCAAGGCGGCGCCCGGGGGATGCTCGGCTTTTCCAGTCTTACCATGCAAATGACGCAGGGAAACCGGAAAAGCCGAGCGTCCCCCGGGCGCAGAAAATCCAAACCAAAGAAGGCTCCCCGCTTTCGGGGGGCCTTTTTTGTCGTGCCGGGCTCGCGGCGCTCTTACTTTACCGCACTCTTCAGCCCTTTCCCGGGAGTGAACTTGGGGACCTTGCGCGCTGCGATCTTGATCGGGGCGCCGGTCTGAGGGTTCCGTCCCTTGCGGGCTTTTCTCTTCGCAACGGAGAAGGTGCCGAAACCGACGATCGTGACCTTCTGCCCCTTCTTCAGGGAGGAGGCGACGCCTCCAACCAGGGAACCAAACGCCGCCTCGGCCTGACGCTTGGTGACGCCTGCTTCCTTTGCAATCTTCCCTACCAGGTCTGCTTTATTCAAAGGCTTTCCCTCCTATGCTGGGGTCTCGCATCATGGACTCAGAATGACGGCACTATTAGCATCGCGACGCCGACCAGTCAAGCGAAATCCGCGCCAGTCACGGTCTTCAAGCTCCTCTTATCAGATGACGAGCGCCTCGTGACGAACGACAAGCACGCGAATTCATCACTTGTCACTCGCCTCGCATGGCTCTTGTAATTGTGCCTCCGGAGTTGTTAGAGTGTCGGGGCTTAGGAGGAACGATGGCCAAAAAGCCGCTGTGCATCGCCATTCTCTGGCACATGCACCAGCCGGACTACAGCAATGAGGAGACCGGTGAAATCTATCTTCCCTGGACCAGGTTTCACGCTGTCAAGGACTACTACGATATGGGAGCTCTGGTGGCGCAGGTGCCCGGGCTGCACCTCACCATCAATGTCGTGCCTACGCTGATGGATCAGCTCAACGCGTACGCTCAAGGGGCAGCGCGAGAGACATACGCTGCTCTTACACTCAGAGGGGCAGCGGAACTCGACGAGCGAGAAAAGTCCTTCCTGCTCCGCAGCTTCTTCCAGCTCCCCTGGAAGCAGATGATTCTCCCGTACCCCCGCTACAAGGAACTCCTTGACCGGCGCGGCACGCCCGAGGCAGACGGCGAATATGGCGCCGCCCTGAAGCGGTACTCGGTCCAGGACTACCGCGATCTGCAAGTCTGGTTCAATTTGAGCTGGTGCGGCAACGAGCTGCGGCGCGATCCGGTAATCGCGGAGATGTTCCGCAGGGGCCGGGACTTCACCGAGGGAGACAAGGCTCGCCTGCTGGAGATCCAGGCTGGATTGATCGGCCGCATTCTCCCGCTCTATCGGAAGCTCTTGACAGAGCAAGGCGTGGAGATCTCCGCTTCTCCTTATAATCACCCGATCCTGCCGCTGTTGTTCGACGGCCGCGTGGCGCACGAAGCAAATCCCAACCTGCCACTGCCAGCCAACCTGTTTTCTTTCCCGGCGGATGCGCGCGAACACACGGCACGAACGCAGTATCGCTTCCAGGAAGTTTTCGGCCAGGCGCCTCGCGGCTTGTGGCCATCCGAAGGGGCCATCAGCAATGCAGTGTGCGGTTTAGCCCGCGACTTGGGATTGCGCTGGCTGGCTTCCGACGAGGGAGTGCTCCTGAACTCGTTGAGGAAGTCGGGGCAGGCGGGAGCCGTTCTCACACTTGAGCAGAAGTGTCGCGCTTGGCAGCCGGCGAAAGGGCCGACCCTGTTCTTTCGCGATCATGCACTGTCGGACCTGATCGGCTTCACTTACGGGCGCTGGAGCGCTGAGGAGGCCGTAGCCGACTTCTTGCAGCGTTTGCGCCAGATTTATGATGCCTTGCCGGACGACGGGCAGCACTACGTGGTGCCGGTAATCCTTGATGGAGAGAACGCCTGGGAGCACTATCCCAATAACGGCGCGGAGTTTCTCGGACTGCTGTATCGCCGGCTGATGGAAGCTCCGTTCTTGCACACTGTGACCTTTTCCGAGTTCCTCGACCTGGAACTGCACCGGGAACATCTCGAGACGATTGCCGCCGGCAGTTGGATTTACGGCAGCCTTGCTACCTGGATCGGCCATCAGGAAAAAAACGCCGCATGGGACGCACTTTCTGCCGCGCGCCAGGCTTTCGCCCGGCAAGAACGCGAAGCCGTCGACGCGCAACAGCGCGAACGGGCATTTCGCGAAGTGATGATTGCGGAGGGGAGCGACTGGTTCTGGTGGTACGGAGATGACCACCAGACACAGAATGCAGTCGAGTTCGACACCCTTTTTCGCAGTCACCTTAAAAACATATATCGACTCCTCGGCCAAGCTTATCCTATCGAACTGGATGTCCCGATCAAGAAGGCAGACATCAGGACCCAGTACCGGAACCCAGTTCACACCATCTCGCCTTATCTCGACGGTAAAGTGACCGACTACTTCGAATGGCTGGCGGCAGGCTTCGCCACACCCACAGGCGGCGGTGCAATGCACCAGACGGTGCGGTACCTGGAGAAGGTTTTTTTCGGCTATGACACCAAGATGTTTTATCTGCGCCTGGACGTTTCAGGAGGATTGCAGAAGGTACCGCCCCAGATTTCAGTGCGGCTGCACTTCATCTCGCCGAAAGACTGCCTGTTAGTCCTCGAACGTGCCGGCGGGAAGTGGGGATGCAAGGTGTTTCAATGCCCGGTCCCGGACCAGACTCCAGCAGCAGCTGGCGGCAAGATCCTCGAAATCGGGGTGCCGCTGAAAGCTTTGGGCATCGAAGAGCCGGATGAAGTCCGGTTTTTCATCACGCTCTTGGAGGAGGACCGTGAGCTGGAGAGATTCCCCTCTACCGGTTTCCTGGTCGTGCCCGTGGACCCCCGGGGTCTGGATCAGTTAGAGTGGATTGTCTAGGTGAGCAAGGTTCTTCTCTCGCAGATCGAAATTGGCAACAGGCATCTTTTTTCAACCGCCCTTTTATCTATCCATCGAGATATCCCGGGCGAAAAAAGGTACCTGTCACCAATTTCGTTCCCTGTCCCAGCGTTGAATCGAGTGCCGTGGAATGTTATGATGATCGTTTAAGGTTAGGCGTGAACTTGATTTTGGGCATCTGGCATCGCCGCTTTTTGAGTGATAACGCGCGAACTTGAAACCTGCCCATGGACTTCAAAGCTATGCCTGAACTACGTCACGATCCAATACAGAAACGCTGGGTCATTATCGCCTCCGATCGAGGGCTCCGTCCGGATGATTTCCCGAAATCCGGCCAGAGTGCGCCGACCGGTTTCTGTCCCTTCTGCGAAGGGAATGAGTCTAAGACTCCCCCGGAAATTGCCGCCATCCGCTACAATGGGAGGGGGCCGAACTCCCCCGGGTGGCGGGTGCGCGTGGTCCCGAACAAGTTTCCCGCGCTGCGCATCGAAGGCGACCTGGACCGTAAAGGCGTCGGCATCCACGACCGGATGAACGGCGTCGGGGCGCACGAGGTTATCATCGAGACTCCCCGGCACGACCTGAGCCTGGCAGACATGCCGGTCGAGGATCTCGGGAAAGTGATCTGGATGTACCGCGAGCGCCTGATCGACTTGTTGCGCGACTTCCGCTTCAAGTACATCCTGGTTTTCAAAAACTACGGCGCCGCTGCAGGAGCTTCATTATCCCACCCACACACCCAACTCATCGCCACTCCTGTGACCCCTCTGACGATCGCAGAGGAGTTGACCTCCGCACGAGATCACTATCGCTACAAAGAGCGTTGCCTTTTCTGCGATGTGATCGAACAGGAACTCGAGTCGGGGGAACGCATTGTCTTGGCAAACGACCGTTTGGTCGCCATCGCCCCTTATGCCTCGCGCTTCCCCTTCGAGCTTTTCTTGGCGCCGCGACACCATCATCACAGCTTCGCCGAGATCAGTGACGGCATGATCCACGACTTAGCGGCAGCGCTCAAGGAAGTGCTGTTGAGAATCAAGAAGTGCCTGAACGACCCGCCTTACAACTTTTTGATCCATACAATCCCGAACGTGAAGACAACCCCTAAGCGCACAGCTTACTGGGATACCATCGCGGTTGACTACCACTGGCATATTGAAATCATGCCTCGTCTTACCCGCATCGCCGGCTTCGAGTGGGGAACCGGCTTCTACATCAACCCCACGGCGCCGGAAGAAGCTGCCAAGTACCTCCGGGAAGCAGAGCTATAACGAAAGGGGCGCTCCCCCGCTCGAGAGCCCCTGAAAGGAACGGCAAGAGATGCCGGCATAGGGTTCGGGTGCATTCAAGGGATACCATGATCAATAAGGATCGCAAGCACGTCGTGATGCTTTCGGCCGAAGCTGCACCCTATGTGAAGGTCGGTGGGCTTGCGGATGTCGTCGGTGCGCTGCCGAAAGTCCTGGAGAGACTGGGGGCCGAGGTAACAGTTGTTCTGCCGTTCTACAAAGCCATCCCGCACGAGAAGCTCGGCATCCGCCCGAGCGACGCCTGCCCCTCGTTTGATGTCAAAATGGGATCAGGAATGGTGCGCGCCGATGTTGCCCAGACAGCCATGCCGGGGACCGGCGTAACCGTGTTCTTCCTGGGCGGAGGCGGATATTTTTCGCGCGACGGCGTTTATGACGACCCGGCCACCAGGAAAGGATATGCCGACAACCTGCAGCGTTTTGCCTTCTATGCCAAGGCAGGCCTCGAACTGCTGCGCAGGCGGGCAGAGCCCGTGGATGTGGTGCATTGCCACGATTCTCAGACCGCACTGATCCCGGGGCTGCTGCGCACGCTCTATCAGAATGACCCTTTCTTCGCACACACGGGGTGCCTGTTCACGATTCACAACCTGGCGTACCAGGGCCTATACGAAAAGGAAGCGCTCTTTTGGGTCGGGCTCGATTCCAAGCGTTTCTACCCCTCTTCTCCCTTCGAGTTCTGGGGCAAGGTAAACCTCATGAAGATCGGCATCGAGACGGCCGACCTGTTGAGCACCGTTAGCGTGACGTATGCTCGGGAGATCCAATCGGGACCTGAGTACGGATACGGCCTGGAGGGAATTCTGAGGAACAGGGCCGGCGACCTGCATGGGATCGTGAACGGCATCGACTACGACGAGTGGAACCCGGAGACGGATCCACTGATCCCGGCGCACTATTCCACGCAGGATCCTTCGGGCAAAGCGATGTGCAAGGCGGCACTGCTTCAAACCATGAGATTGCCGCGGAGAAAGGGGAGGGTTCCCCTGATCGGGATCATCTCCCGCCTGGCCGACCAGAAGGGTTTTGATCTGATCGGGGAAGCGATCCAGGAGATCGCGAAACAGGATCTGCAAATGGTGATCCTCGGAACCGGCCAACAGAAATACCACGAGCTGTTCCAGAAGATCTCCGCCCGTTATCCTGAAAGAATCGCGGTTAAGCTTGGATTCGACAACCAACTCGCCCACCAGATCGAGGCGGGCGCCGACCTGTTCCTGATGCCCTCCAAGTACGAGCCGTGCGGGTTGAACCAGCTCTATAGCTTGCGTTACGGGACGGTGCCGATTGTCAGGGCGACCGGCGGGCTTGCCGACACCGTCACAGACTACGATGTCCAGAGCGACAGGGGCACGGGCTTCGTCTTCCACGATTACTCCGCAGTGGAGATGATGGCCGCGATCGAGCGGGCGCTGGTCGTCTACGCTGACTCCAAGCGCTGGCAGCGGATCATGGTGCGGGACATGATGCAGCGATGGTCCTGGGAGGAATCGGCCCGCAAGTACATGGAGCTGTATGAAGAGATTTGCCAGAGGAGGAATACCTGAACCCTTGCAACCCTAGTGTGGGCGCCCAAACCACAAAGACCCTCGAAGAACTCCAGGCAGTTTCTTCAAGGTCTTTGTGGTCTGTGTGGTTCTTTCGATGTGAACGCTTCCGCCGCAGAAATTGTGCCACAAAAGACGTGAAAAGTCGGAGTTGGCACCGGAATCGCAGCCAGAAACATCCCGAACAGCCCCGACAGCAATTGCGGTCTCAATTCCGGTGCCTGTTCAGATCCTCGTTTGCATGTTGGAAAGATGACGGGTTTTCATTGCGGTCACAACTCGTTATAATCATTCCCCTCGAGAGGAGACTGAGTGGTCCGCAAAACCATTATGGCATGCCTGCTTGTGGCCTGCCTGACTTTCCAGGGCGCTTCCCAGATGCCCTCTGCACAAACGCCCGGGAACCATGGGCTACCCCAAGCAGCCCCTGAAACGATCGGACTGCGTGCTACCCAGTTGAGCCGCATTGATGAAGCAGTCGCCGCCTCAATCCAGGCGGGAGAGACCCCAGGCGCCGTCGTACTGGTCGCCCGTCACGGGAAGATCGGCTATTGGAAAGCTTTCGGTTCACGAGCGCTTCAGCCGCAAATCGAGCCGATGACCACGGACACCATCTTCGACATGGCTTCCCTCACCAAAGTGCTCGCTACAACCCCCGCCGTCATGTTGCTGGCGCAGAACGGCCTGCTGCGCATCGGGGACAAGGTGAAACGTTACCTTCCGCTCTTTACCGGCGGCGGCAAGGACGACATCACCGTGCGGCAGCTGCTGACCCACTTCTCGGGCCTGCCCCCGGACTTCGATCTTTCCAAGCCCTGGGAAGGGCGTGATGTGGCTCTCGAGGAGCTCTGGCACATGGCCACACAAGCGCAACCCGGGACGAATTTCGCTTACAGCGACCTCAACTTCATCGCTCTCGGTGAAATCGTCAGGGCAGTCAGCGGCAAGAGCCTCGACGTTTTCGCCGAGCAGGAGATCTATCAGCCGCTCGGAATGACCGAGACGACATTCAGCCCGCCGGCGGCTTGGATCGAGCGCATCGCCCCGACCGAATCGCGCGCTCGCTCGTTGCAGTATCTGAAAGGAAGTGCCTCCGAACAGGAGCAGCAGATATTGCGCGGCGAAGTCCATGACCCCACAGCTTGGCGCATGGGGGGAGTGGCAGGGCACGCGGGTTTGTTCTCGAGCGCCCGTGATGTAGCCATTTTCGCTCAGATGCTTTTGGATCATGGCAGCTTTCAGGGCAGGTCCGTGCTCTCGCCTGTGACCGTTCAGGCCATGACCAGCCCCCAGTCACCTCCCGGCGCGCTGCCGGTGCGAGGTCTCGGTTGGGACATCGATACGACCTATTCTGCTCCGCGGGGCGATCTTTTCACCGGTGGATACGGACACACGGGATTCACCGGAACTTCGATCTGGATTCACCCTCCCACAGATACCTTTACTATCATCCTGACCAGTCGCCTGCACCCGGATGGCAAGGGTGACGTGACTCACCTGAGAGGCGTGATCGCCAACATTGTCGCGGCTTCCATCTCGGACCCCAATCGAAATTGGTGACAGGCACCTTTTTTCGTCACCAATTTCGCCGCCTATGTCGCGACTTTGCCGTGGCCGTGGGGCGGCGGGCCTACTCCTGTTCTTTCTTCTCGAAGGAATAGCAGGCGCGCCGATACTTGACGAATGCGTGGGAATGGTATGGGCAGGTACCCCAATTGCTGTGCGAACTGACGAATTTTTCTTCGGAGATGAAGAGCTTGCAATCACCGCACTCGAGCTGTTTGTCCTCAACCTTGTAATCGCAAGCTTCCCTGAATGTTGTAAACTGCTGTTGCATGCATCTCCTTGAAGTCGCTGTAAAACATAATCCTATGAAGTTCCGATGGTGTCAACCTATCGTTGCACCCTTATCAGTCCGGAGCCGGGTATGAAGAGCCAACGCCAGCTTCGCTCCGATGTCGCCCGCATATGGACCGCCGCTCTCCGGGCAGTTGACCCGGCGGCGGCCGTGCGCAGATTCGTGAAAAGAGACGGCAACGATCTTGTCGTGGGGAGGCGGCGCTTCGATCTGGCCAAGATGAATCGAGTATGGGTGCTGGGTGCTGGGAAGGCCGCGGCGCCAATGGCCCAGGCCCTGGAGAGGATACTCGGCGACAGGTTGAGCGGGGGCATGCTGGTCACGCGTTATGGCCATGGCCTGCCGCTGCGGAAGCTGGAGCTGATCGAAGCCGGACACCCGCTTCCGGACGCAAACAGCGTTGCCGCCGCCGAACGCATCGCGCGTATGGCGGAAAGCGAGATCACCCCGGACGACGTCGTGTTCTGGCTCCTCTCCGGCGGTGGTTCCGCACTGCTCGTCGCTCCGGCGCCGGGTGTCAACTGGGAAGACAAGCTCGTCTGCACGCGGCTGCTGCTGAACTGCGGCGCTACGATTCGGGAAACGAACGCCATCCGCAAACACCTGTCGAGCCTGAAGGGAGGCGGACTGGCACGACTGCTTGCCTCTGTCCCGGTCATATCCCTGATCCTGTCTGATGTGGTCGGTGACGAGCTCGATTCGATTGCCTCAGGTCCCCTGGTGCCCGATACCACGACCTTCCGTGAATGCGATGAGATCCTGCACAAGCTGCAAATCGAGGACCTGGTTCCGCCCGCAGTGAGGAAACGATTGGAGGCCGGCGCCTCCGGCCGTATCCCCGAAAACCCCAAACCCGGGGATCCGATCTTCCGCAAAAAAATGAATCTCATCGTAGGGAGCAACGCGCAGGCATGCAGCGCGGCCGCGCACGCGGCGCGCCGCCTCGGGTATCACACGCTGGTGCTCACATCCCGCCTTGAAGGCGATACCTCTGAAGCTGCGCGATTCCATCTGAGCATCCTGGAGGAAATAGTAGCCGAGGGCCAACCCTTGCGCCGCCCGGGCTGTCTGATAAGCGGCGGGGAAACCACCGTGAAGGTGGTCGGGAAAGGCCGTGGCGGCCGCAACCAGGAATTCGCCCTCCACTGCGTGCGGGGTCTCGCGCGCCTCCCGGCTCCCTGTGTGGTTGCGGCCCTCGCTACCGACGGCACGGACGGGCCAACCGATGCCGCCGGAGCTCTCGTCGACAATACAACCCTGGCCCGCTCGCTCCGGTTCGGCGCGAATTTCCTCGCTGAATGCTTGAGCAACAATAACTCTTATGACTTTTTCAAGCGCCTGGGCGATCTGATCGTGACTGGCCCGACTCGGACCAACGTCATGGACCTTCACTTCCTCCTGATTGGATGAAAGAAACCAGGAGTCTGAATAAACAGCCAGGAGATTGGCACTGGTCCGAGAGGTAGTTACCCAGCGGGGTCCGACATGGCAGGTCCGGTGCCCAAAGGTGCGCCAGGTAGTTTTCTATTGACTTCCGACTCCTGACTCCTTCTGGTCCAAATCAATTGAACTCACAGCTTCAAAGGTCGGAAGTCGTGTTACCCGCGGGCGACTTTGTCGCGCAGGGTGTCGCGGAACTCCAGCCGGTAGAAGTTGAGGAAAGAAATAAACAGGGCCACTACGAGAGGGCCCAGCAGGATTCCGAGGAATCCGAATGCCCCCAAACCGCCAATCACGCTGAGGAACACCAGGAGCGGGTGCATGTCGGTCTTGCCGCGAATGATGATCGGCTTGAGTACATTGTCGATCGAGCTTACCACCAGCCCTCCCAGCGCCAGCAGAATGATGCCGCGCGCCGTCTGCCCTGCCAGCAGCAGATAGGCCGCCCACGGGAGCCAGACGAGAAACGCGCCCACGATCGGGACCAGCGACACCAGCGATACGATCGCTCCCCAGAAGAGCGGAGTCGGAAGGCCCATCACAAAGAATAACAGACACGCGGCCGCCCCCTGCACGACCGCAGTCAGGAGGGAGCCGAAAAAGACCGCATAGCTTACATCCTGGAACTTCTTGATGAGTTCCGCCTCATATGCCTCAGGAAGGAGACTCAAGGCCCTCACTGCCTGCATCAACACCGGGCCGTCGCGCAGGAGGAAGAACATGGTGATGAAAATCAGAAAGAAGCTGAAGATCATCCCGCCCACATTCTTGAGAAGTGACGGGCCCTTCTCCACCAGGAACCTGCTGACACTGCTGGCCGCCTCACGCAAATACTGCTGCAAGTCGAATTCCCTGGCGCCCAACCATTTCTGTGCTTGCAGCATCACCCACTGAACCACAGGCCGGCTCTGCAGCTCATGCAATTTCGGTGTGACGTCGCCGAGAGATCCCGGATGTTCCTGGATGTTCTGGTAGAGAGCGATCGACTGCTGAGTCACCAGGACGCCGATAAAGGTAACCGGCAGCACAATGAGAAGCAGGACCAGCACGCATGTGATGAACGCAGCTGCCGTCCGGCGTCCACGCACGCGCTTGAGAACACGATGAAACACCGGGAAGAAAACCACAGTCAGGACCGTGGCCCAGACCAGGACGGAGAAGAAAGGAGCGAAGATGCGGTACAGAAAGTAGATGATTCCGGCAAAGCAAACGATGAAGAACACGGTTGCGAGCCGGGACAAACCCGCTGCAGGGGACTCATTGGTCATCGCCCTATACCTCGTACCTTGATCGCTGTAACTGCAGCCCCATAGAAAATATCATTGCAGAGATCGCTGCCAAAAGCACTTTCTGCACGGCGGGCTCCGCACTCCCTGCGGTGATGTCTTGTCGGCTGTCGCCTGTTACAAACCGCTCGCCTGAAGCGCCTGCTCGAGGTCGGCGATGATGTCGCCGGCATCCTCAATCCCGACTGACAGGCGCACGAGCCCATCGCCGATCCCCACTTCAGCCCGCTCTTCGGCCGAAAGCGCCCGGTGCGACGACGAGGCTGGATGCAACACGATCGTATAAATGTCGCCGAGAGTGGTCGCCGGCAGGCACAGTTCGAGTGCGTCCATGAAGCGAAACGCGGCCGTCTTGTCGGCGCCGGCGATCTCGAAAGAGAGCACTGCTCCAAAGCCGCGCCCATGGAACAAACGCCGCGCCAGCTCATGCTGCGGATGGGAGGGCAGACCCGGATAATAAATCCTCTCGACCCTTGGGTGCTCGGCCAGCCATTCGGCAACCCGCAGGGCGTTGTCGCACTGCTGGCGCATGCGCAACGGCAGGGTTTTGAGTCCTCGCATCGCCAGCCACGCTTCAAACGGCCCGAGATTACTGCCGATCATTTTGTTAAGTTCATACATCCGGCTTCGATTCTGACTCGAAGTGATGACCACACCGGCCAGAACATCGCTATGCCCCGCAATAAACTTGGTGACACTGTGCATCACATAATCTGCACCGCAACGACAAGGGTTGAAGAGGTAGGGTGATGCAAACGTGTTGTCGATCAGCACCTGCGCGCCATAGCGGTGAGCCAGCTCAATCAGCGCAGGTTGATCGGCCACCTTCAACAGCGGATTGGAAATCGTTTCGGCCACCAGGATAACTGGACGGGTTTCGTCCAGAGCCGTCTGAACCGCCTTCAGGTCGGTGACATCCACCAGGCGCGAGTCTACTCCCAGCTCAGCAAAGAGCCGGCGGAGCATGGTAAATGTGGCGCCGTAAACATCCATGGCCGCAAGGACGTTTGCGCCCTGCCGCACTCCCGCCGTCAGCAGCGCGACATGAATCGCCGCCATGCCGGATGAAAACGCGTAAGCCGCTTCGCCTGCCTCGAGATCCGCCGTCGCTCTTTCAAACGCGGCGACGGTCGGACTGCCGTAGCGCGGATACACATAGCCTGCCCTCGTAGTGCCTAACACACCGTCGAGGTCCTCCATGCGCTCGTAGACAAAACCTACCGTCGGGTGAATCGGCCCGACAACCGGAATGAAATCTTCGGGCGGAAGATGCTCGCCGGCATGAACAGCACGAGTTGCGAATGCTCTATGTTTGTCTTTCATGAAAACTCCTGATTCTTGGCAACAAACCGGGCGCCACCGAACGACGCATTATAGCCTACTCCGAGCATCGACGCAGAAGCTTCAGCACGCGCTCTGCGTCCATGATTTTGTGGTTTGGAATTTGACATTTGGTAGACCAAATGCTAAACAGGGGCTTTACAATAAGTTATTCGCTACAAGGAGGCGTTATGGCCGAAGAGACGAGAGCGGGTGAAAAGGCTCTGTTTTTTGTGCTCGGTGGGTTCATCGGAGCCGCCGTCGCGCTTTTGCTGGCTCCTCGGAGCGGGGAGGAGACTCGGAGATTGATCGCGGCGAAGACCCGCGAAGGTGCGGATTTCGTTGCCGACCGTACGAAGGACATGACCGATAAAACCACCGGCTTGATCGATCGCGGCAAGGAGCTGTTGCAGCAGCAGCGCGACCAACTGTCTGCTGCTCTCGAAGCCGGAAAACAGGCATACCGGGAAGAAAAAGACAAAACGAAGGCCTAAATGACTTCGCCAGATATCGTACTCACCATACTCGCCGTATTTACGGGAATCGTTGCCCTGGCGCTTCTCCTTCAGGCCTTTGCATTGATGGGGCTTTACCGCAGGGTTCGTGATCTCTCAGCCCGACTGGAATCAGTGAGCACGAAGGTGACGAAGCTGATTGATTCTCTGTCCGCACAGGCCGGTAGCTTTCTGGCGGTCGCGACGAGCACCGCCGAGAAAGTGCGTGCGATGCAGGAGAACGTGACCGCCATCAGCGAGGCTGTTCACAACCGCGTGCTGGAAGTGGATGCCTTTCTTAAGGAAGCCACCGATTCGGCCCGGCTTCAGCTGGCCCGGTTCGAGGATGTCATCGAGACGACTTCCCACAGGATCGACGAAACCATTGATACTCTGCGAGACGCGGTCGTGGTGCCGATCACCGAAGCCCAGGCTATCGTCCGGGGTGTGCGCGCCGGCCTCGGTGTTCTTCTTGGGTGGCGCAGACTTTCTGTGAACCGTTCCCACCACGACGAGGAAATGTTCATCTAGCAGCGCATCCTCAGCCCTGCTCGATCCTCGCAGTCCTGGTGGACAAAATGCATCTTCCTATCGACAGTCTTGTGCGTGGCTGGATGCCGGCTCCCGCCGCCGGGCATGTAAAGATGTTGCCCTCCCGAGCCGTCGCACCGAAGAATGAAGTCGAGCACGCCCTTCTCTCCCGGCTCAGTCGGCTCCAACAGAACCGCTCCCGCGCCGTCACCAAAGAGGACATAGGTGTTCCGGTCGGTGGGGTCGAGTATGGAAGTCATGACGTCCGCGCCAACCACCAGGACTTTTCTGTGGGCGCCTGAATGGATGAACTGTGCCGCGGTGGCGAGGGCGAAGAGAAAGCCGGCGCAGGCGCCCGAGAGATCAAATCCCCATGCCCGACTGGCGCCGATCTTTTCCTGTAGAACGCAAGCCGTGGAGGGGAAGAACATGTCAGGCGTTACAGTGGCGACAATGATGCAGTCGAGCGCCGAGGCTGAGACTCGGCGCTGCTCGAGAACTTTCCGGGCCGCTGCGGCAGCAAGATCCGATGTGGCCTCACCCTTCGCCGCCATGCGGCGCTCTCGAATTCCGGTGCGAGTTCGGATCCATTCGTCGCTCGTGTCGAGCGACTTCTCAAGATCGAAATTGGTGACGACCTTTTTCGGCACATGATGCGCCACGGCAGTGATCTTCGCATTGAACAAAAGTGTGACCTCCTCTGCCACCGATTCCCGAGCGTCGATGGAAACCGGGGACGCCACGCTCGAGCGCCCATATAGGGTGGCGTCCCCGGTTTTTAACAAGGCGGGATCAGCAGGGCATCGACCTTTTGCAGCGCTTCGTGGCCTCGGCGGGCGAGCTCATCCGCCTCTGTCCGGGAGGCTTCGGCAAAAGCTCGGTCCGCGAGACTCGGGATGTTAATGAGCACATTGTATTGGGCACCCTTCAGGGCAGCGAAGGCAAGCTGCGCGCCTGTGGCTGCGTCGCTCTGGGCGTTCCGGTTGCCGATCTCCGCCAGGATCGCAAGCTGTCCCAGAGTTTGTGCCGCAAAACGCGCGGTGCACAGGGGAACTTCGGTGGCAATACGCGTGGCCTGCTCCAGTGCCTCCGCGCGCGCGGCCTTTTCCTCGGCACTCTCTTTGGGGAGCTTCAGAGCGGCCACGACTCCCCGGTAGGCATCAGCATCTTCCTCGACCAGCCGATGCAAGGTGCCGCGCGCCTCGCTGAGCTGCCGGTGAATATTGCGGATTCGCGCCTCGACCGGTTGGTACTTCTTTTTCCCTTCAGTGAGGCTGGCCACCATCTCACCCAGGGCGGCCGCAAGAGACGCCGCGTGGGCGGCGACGCTTCCACCACCCGGAACAGCCTCCGGCGCCGCTACGCTCGAGACAAACTCCCTCAGGGGAGGCTCCTGCGGCAGAGCATCATTCAGTCGATTCTCCAGAATCTGGTTCGGGCTGAAATTCTCCAGGCGAAGATAATAATCGGCACACGCATCCAGGGCCCGTTGTGGGACCAGCCCCACGATTTCGCTTGAGACCACAGAGACCCCATAGCGCTCAGTTTCACGGGCCACCATCTCAAAGACCCGGAAAATCGGCGTCGCCTCGAAATTCGTGAGGTTCATCGACACCTGAACCTGGTTCCGCTCCTTGATCTCGAAGCCCAAGGCTTTGACATAGCGCAGGCCGCCGCCGGAAAAGCGAATGGCACGGGCGATTGCCTGGGCTATCTTCACATCCGGCGTGTTGAGGTAAATGTTGTATGCGACCAGGGGAAAACGGGCGCCGACCGCGGTTGCGCCCGCGGAAGCGTGCACCTCCGAGGGACCAAAATCGGGTTTGCGCTCCGGATTGGCGCGGATCTCCTCGCAAATGCCCTCGAACTCCCCCCGGCGCACATAGGCGAGGTCCTGCCGGGCTGGAATTCGAGCCGACTGTTCGTAGAGATAGACCGGAATCTGATAGCGTGCGGCAATCTCTTCCCCTACCTGCAGTGACAGCCGGACGCAGTCTTCGATGCTCATCCCGGAGATGGGGATAAGCGGGATGACGTCTGTGGCACCCATGCGCGGGTGCTCACCTCGGTGTTGCCGCAGATCGATGAGCTCCGCCGCCTTCCCCACGGCCTCGACGACGCCGCGGGACACTGCTTTCGGTTCGCCGGCAATCGAGATGACGCAGCGGTTATGCGCGCCGTCCATCTCCGAGTCGAGGAGTGCCACACCGGCGGGCTTTGTCAACTCGGCCACGAGGGCATCCACCACTTCTTTGCGGCGTCCTTCACTGAAATTGGGCACGCATTCGACAATCTTTCTCACGTTCGCTCCAATCTGTTGACTACGATGTTCCCCTTCTTGATGGTCACTACGCAGTGATTCACGCCGAAGAAATACGGAATCTCCCGGTAATCCGGCACGTTCATCAGGACGATGTCGGCTTGTTTGCCTTCTTCAAGGCTGCCAAGCCGCTCGGACAGGCCGAGCGAGTAGGCTGCATTGAGGGTGGCAGCCGTGATCGCTTCCGCCGGGGTCATTCTCATCTGGCTGCACGCGATCGATAAAATGAGCTGCATATTCAAAGTGAAGCAGGAGCCGGGATTGAAATCGGTCGCGAGCGCCACAGGGACGCCGGCCTCGATTAGCTTCCGTGCCGGCGGATACCGGGTAAGCCCGAGATTGAATGCCGCCCCCGGCACCAGCGTAGCCACGGTTCCCGCAGTGCGGAGAACCTCGATATCGTAATCCTCGATCCACTCCAGGTGGTCGGCGCTGATAGCGCCCAGTTCCGCTGCCAGCCTGGCTCCGCCGCTGTGTGCGAGCTGGTCGGCATGGACACGGAGGGCAAGCCCTGCTTGCTTGGCGGCCTGCAGGATGGCGCGCGCTTCTTCGACCGTGAAGTAGCCAGTGTCGCAGAAGACGTCACAGAAGCGAGCCAGCCCCTCCTGCGCCACGCGCGGAATCATCTCCTCGATGATCCGCCGGACGTACTCTTCGCGGGAAGCGCGCATTTCATCCGGCACGTCATGCGCGCCCAGGAATGTGGGCACGGTCTCCAGCCGGTTGCGGCCGCGAAGAGCTACCAGCACCTGCAGGCTTTTGAGTTCATCATCCAGGCTTAATCCGTAGCCGCTCTTGGCCTCGATGGTTGTCGTGCCGTGCGCCAGAAACTGGCGGAAATAGCCGTCCGCCCGGTTCGCAAGCTGGTCGGGACTTGCGGCCCGCAGTTGGCGCACGCTCGCGCGGATTCCTCCTCCGGCAGCGGCAATTTCCTGGTAGCTCTTCCCCTGGCAGCGCAGATCATATTCGTCGGCGCGCGTGCCGCCGAAAATCGGATGCGTATGGCAGTCGACGAAGCCGGGCAAAGCCACCAGATCAAGTCCCACTCCATCGAAGGTCATAAAGCGGGCGCCCCGCGCGCGCACCGGCACTTCCTTAGTCGGCCCTACCCACCCAATATGCTCTGCCCGCACGAGGATCGCGCCGTTCTCGATGATGCCCAGCTCCGTCATGGAGCGGCCGCAACGCGGAGCGGGACCTCCGCGGAGAGTAATGACCTGGCCAATATTCTTGATAAGCAGCATGTCAAGTCGAGCCTATGCGGTCCGCCTGAGCGCCAGAATCGTGATGTCGTCGTTGACATCGGCACTCTGAGTGAACTCGCAAATCGCCTGGTAAAGGCTTTGGGTAAATTGTCTAGCTCCCTCTGACGCGTGGCGCCGTATGGATTCGATAAAGCGGTGCTCGTCGTACATCTTTCCAGACGGGTTCATGGCATCGGTCGCGCCGTCGCTGGCCAGGACCAGGAGATCCCCTTTCTCCAACTGAAAGGGGAACTCATCATAGAATGTCCCCTCGAGCAAACCCAGCGGAACGCCCGAGACCCGAAGCCGTGTCACTTCTCCCCTGCACACCAGATAGGGAAAGGGCATACCGCTGTTGGCCAAAACGCACGCCCCGCGCTGCGGCTGGATGCGCATGCAAGCAACTGCGATGTAGTTGCTGACCTGATAGCGCGCGATCAGACTCGAGTTTACGCGGCCCAGAATCTCGGCCGGCGACATCGACTGGGCGAAGAGCGTGCGCAACTGTCCGCTGAACACGGCGCCGTACAGGGCAGCCGGAATGGACTTGCCGGACACATCGCCGATAGCAATCTGCAGCAAGCCGGCCTCCCGGTCCCAGTCGAAATCGTAGAGGTCTCCTCCGACCTCGCGGGCCGGATGATATTCTATCGCAATCTCATAACCTGCAAGATCAGGGCAGCACGGCGGCAGAATGTAGCGCTGGATCTCCCTGGCAATTTCAAGTTCGCGCGCGAGCCTCTCGCGCCGGATGAGCTCTTTGCGGAACTTGGCATTTTCGAGCGCCAACCGATAAGCCTCGACGCCTCGCTCAACGGTCATCAACAGGTCCGGAGGATCCCACGGTTTCACGACGTAGCGAAAGACCTTGCAGCTGTTGATGGCCTCCATGAGCACGTCTACATCCGTGTAGCCCGTCAGAATGATCCGGATGGCATCCGGAAGCACCTCGAGGGTTTGGCGCAGGAGCTCGACTCCCGTCATGTCCGGCATTCTCTGGTCGGCGATAATGACCGCGATCCCATCGTTCTTCCGGATCAGCTCGAGCGCCTCCCTGCCGCTGCCGGCAACCAGCACCGGATAGCGGTCGACAAACGTGCGCCGCAACTTCTGCAAGTTGCCGGTTTCGTCATCCACAACCAGGATTTTAAGGTCTTCCATCGCGCAACAATCCACCAGTCGGCAGAATCCGACCGGTCACTGTACCCCAATTTGCGCCCGCTTCCAATGGCCTCCTTAGGATTCATGCTTTTCAAGAAGGTTCGTTGGCCCGCTTCTGCAGCCCCGGAACAGACGAAAGCATGAAAGGCCTCGTTCTGTTTTCCATGTGTTCCGAGCATCTCACGGTTTGAAAAAGGTTAGAACAGGGCGAGGCTCGCGAAGGTGACCGCGGCGCCCGCTTTCAGATCGGCCCACTGCCGGTAGTTGAGAAGCGTTCCGCGCGGGTTTTCCAGGCAGCGAAGCGTCATATAAATCGGGGGACAGCCGCACACGCGGCGCCGGTCGCGCTCCGCAGCGATGAAACGAAAAACCTCTTCCGCGTCGCCGCGTGCAACGTGTTCCAGAAACTTGCGATCCTCCTGCGCCACCTCGCTCAAGGAGGCATCGGACGGGCCGGTCAAATCGCCAAAGTGCCGGCCGACATGGGCCAAGTCTGCCCCGGCGATCACGCAGTATCTGGCGCGCAGTTCCGACATCGTCTCTTTCACAGCCGCGACCATGCCTTCTACTTCCGGGGCCTCGGCTGCGGTGTTGCACGCGACGAGAATGTCCTGGAAGGAACCGACAAGAATGGGGACGGCCTTCACCTCTTCTCGCTCTCTCAATACATAGCGCAGGCAGACCATCTGGAACTCGATCGAATGCTCGGCCCGATGCGCGAACTCGTCCTGAAAGTAATCCGGCGGCAGCTTTGCTGCCAGTTGCCGTACAAACTCCCGGTCGGTCGCGACAGCGCCCAGGGGTGTCTCGTAATCTTTCTCCGTGAGCGCAAAGCGCCCCTGCATGGGGTTATGACAGGTTCCGAAAATGATGAAGCGATCCGCGCCGGGGTGTTCGGCCAGCGCCTTGTAGGCATGGGCATAGGTCGGCCCGCCGCGACGAAAATCAATGTGGGGGGCAATCAGACCGCGCACAGGCTGGCTGACATCAGGCGCCGCTATCGGGCCCGGGCCGTCCGGACAAGTAAAGAAGCCGTCGAGCTGGCGACGCAGCGCCGACTCATTCCCCTCGTACGCGGTACCTGCATGGCGGGCGGGGCGCGTAGGGCTGCGCCGGAATTCCCGGACAAGCGAGTCGTAGTAAATCCGGAAAGATGCGCTGTTCAAGTAATGGTGCTCGTCGAGCTGCTTCACCAGATTTTCCAGGGCGTCTATGGGCAGAAGCTCTAAAGCGTGGCGGAAAAAGCTGGCCTGAATATCCCGTAACGAGTTGGCGCCGTCCATCAAGGAAACCAGGAACACCTGGGGCTCGTTGAGAAAGATCGGCTGCTCGGCCAAACCCAGCGGATCGCGCAGGCAGGTCATATCCTGGCCGTTGACAAGCATTGGGAAAGCTTCCACAGGCCGCAATTGAGGGTTACATCCTTCGCGGGATTCTGTCATGCAGCTAAGACTCGTCGCGCAGCTCGCGCGCGATCTCCTGGGCAATGCGCCTCGCCCTGGGCAGGTCCTCCGGCGCGAAAGATATGGCGCCCACGACCGGGTGTCCTCCGCCGCCGTGACGTTCGCAAAGCACAGCCAGATTGTGACTACGCGGCCGGGGGCTCCAGGGATTGGATCCCACCGAGATCTTGGAGCGGAAACTCGAGCGGCTCACCCCGACGGAATAGGTAGCTTCGGGAAACAGGTAGTACGGGATGAACTTGTTGTACCCTTCCATCTCGTCGTGATCGCTGACGTCGAAATAGATGGTCCCCTGGTCGTAGTTCGCGTTCCGGCGGATGATGTCTATCGACCTGACGTGGCGTTCGTACAGGGGTTGGAAAGCCGACTGGACCCAGTCGAGCGCCATGATCTCGCCCAGCGATTTCCCCTGGAAATCCTCGATCAGCCTCCGGCTGTGCGCCGGATTTCGGATCCCTTCGATGACCATCATCAGCTTCATTACCGGCTCGCGCAACTCCACTGCGGCGCGCGCGTCGGGGAACTGAGCCCCGTCGATGATGTCTGCCCAGTGGATCAGCTCGTTCAGCCTGCTGGAGTCGAAGTCGAAGTGCCTGCGCACCATGTGCGCGATGAACTTGGTGCACGATCTGTAAGTCGGGTTGTGAAACTTCCTCCCGCTTCGATCGGCGCGGAAGTGGCTCTCGTCCTCGGCGCTCAGAAATGCGCTTTGATGGTGGTCGAACCACCAGGTCAGTCGTGGATCGCTGGAATATTTGAAGTCGACGATGGCGTTCTCGTCGCCGTCGAACTGCACGTCCAGAAAGAGTTGCCCGGCACGGTGCGCCAGACCTTCGTACTCAAACTCGGCGCTCTCCTGGATCTTCTTGCGATAGAACTGGCTGAACACGGCGGCGGAAGCCAAGCCATCAAAGCAGTTGTCGTGAAAATATACTTTCACCTTCATAGGTCTCTTGCAGTCGCCCTGCGCAGCCCGCGCGTTTCCCAGCAATAATAAGAGACTTTCTTGGTCAGCAATAGGAGCAGCAAAGAATGCAACACACTACCATAGAGGGGCTCGAGGCGCAAGACTTCGGGAATCAACCATCAAACCACGAAGACCTCTAAGCATCCACTAAAAAACCTTTGCGGTCTTTGGGGTCTTCGTGGTTCGTCCTGGTCTCCTATTGAGAGAGGATCAGCTTCGCGATCGTCTGGAGCTGCATGTTGGAGGTGCCTTCGTAAATCTTCCCGATCATGGCGTCGCGATAGTACTTTTCGGCCGCGAAATCCTTGGTGTAGCCGTAGCCGCCGAAGATCTCCAGGCTCTGACCGCAAACCCTCTCCGCCATCTCCGACGCGAAGATCTTCGCCATGGCAGCTTCTTTCGTAAACGGGCTGCCGGCCATTTTCAGCCGCGCGGCGTTGTATACCATCAGGCGCGCCGCCTCGAGCTCGGTCGCCATGCGCGCGATTTGAAACTGAACAGCCTGGAAGTTCGCGACCGGCTGGCCGAACTGCTTCCTCTCGCGCGCGTACCTGATGGCGCCCTCCAGGGCACCCTGGGAGACGCCGACCATCTGCGCGCCAATGCCGATCCGCCCCTCGTTGAGCGTTTCGATCGACACCTTGTAGCCCTTGCCCACCTCGCCGAGCACCTGCGCGCGCGGCACGAAGCATTCCTCGAGAATCAGCTCGCAGGTCGAGCTGGCGCGGATGCCCAGCTTGTCTTCCTTCTTGCCGACGGTGAAGCCCGGCGTGCCTAGCTCGACGAGAAAGGCCGTGATGCCCCGATGGCCTAGTTGCGGATTGACGGTGGCGAAGATAATGAAAAGGCCGGCCTCGCCGGCGTTGGTGATCCAGAGCTTGCGCCCGTTGAGGACAAACCCGCCGTCACGCTCCTGTGCGCGCGTCGCAAGCGCGAAGGCGTCGCTCCCTGAACCTGCCTCGGAAAGCGCGTAGGAACCGACGGTGTCGCTGCACAGCCGAGGGAGGTATTTTCGTTTCTGATCCTCCGATCCCCAACGGTCGATGGCGTTGCAGACGAGCGTATTCTGCACATCGACGACAACGCCAGCCGATGCATCCACGCGCGAGAGTTCTTCTACGGCCTGAATGGCCATGAAGAAGCTCCCGCTCCCGCCATAGATCTCCGGTACGCCTATGCCCATCAGGCCCAGTTCGAAGAACTGCCGGATCAACTCGGGATCCATCTTGGCGTCCCGATCCATCCTGCTGACATGCGGGCGAACCTGTTCATCCGCAAACTGACGAACACTCGTTCGAAGCAGTCGCTCTTCTTCCGACAGGATCGTCAGCGGCAACGCTCCACTCTCGGGTTCAGGTAAATTGGCAGACATGCGTATCACCTCGGCTCATATGTTGGTTGAGGGTCGGTTGCTTGAAGAACCGCTCCAAGGTTCATTTTTCAGTAAGGTTTATACCACCTGGCCCAAGACACATCCACTGTAACTTTCCTCCGTAGGGCGCATCATCAATTCGCGAAGTGTAATACATGTTCTGGAGCCTGCGTATATCCTAATAGGGGCGGGTTCTGACGGTACCCGCAACGTCGGGGAAACCTGGGTGTGGTTGGGGTGTGGGGAGTGAGGTTTGTATGAGCAGAACACGTTGGTACGCAAGCAAGTACCTCTGGATGACCCTCGTGGCGCTTGGCACCCTCGGCGGTTTCGGCGCCTATGAGTTCTTACCGTAAAAGCGGACAAGCCAGCATACCTCTTTGGGACCGTCGACCGCGGCGACATCGTACTGCAAGTCGCCTGCACCGGCACATTGGCCGCGGTTACGACGGTGCAGGTCGGGACGCAAGTGTCCGGCACCATCGCCGAGCTCTACGCCGATTTCAACTCCGAAGTCAAGAAGGGACAGCTTCTCGCAAAGCTGGACCCCGCGCTTTTCGAAACCGCGGTGCAACAGGCGGAAGCCAACGTGCGTACCGCGGAGGCGACCCTGAATGACGACAGGGCAGCGCCTGAGCCAGGCGAAGGCCAGCTTGGACCAGGCGAAAGTCAACCTGGAACACACGATCATCACCAGCCCGATCTCGGGAACCATCATCTCCCGCAGCATCGACAGGGGCCAGACGGTGGCGGCCAGTTTCTCCTCGCCCACTCTCTTCACCATCGGCGAGGACCTCACCAAGATGCAGGTCAGCACCAACATCGACGAAGCGGATGTCGGCAAGATCAAAACCGGCATGGAAGCAACGTTCACGGTGGATGCCTACCCTCAAGACACGTTCAGAAGAAAGATCAGTCAGGTCCGCCTGGCGTCCAATTTGGTGCAGAACGTGGTGACCTATAATGTGATGATCGACGTCTCCAACCCGCAGCTGAAGCTCTTTCCGGGGATGACGGCCTACGTCAAGATCTTGATCGACAAGGCGGAGAACGTGCTCAAGATTCCCAACTCCGCTCTGCGTTTCAAACCGAACTTGTCGGACCAGCAAATGGGGGCGGCCTTCAAGATGGCGGGTGAAGAGAAGTACTACAGCCAACTGAAGGCCGCGAACTCGAAGACTGCAGCCGCCCCGGCAGCGCCCGGCAGCGAGACGCGGATGTCTTTCGCACCGAACGGGGCGAACGCGAACAGCCGGAACGTTTCATCCGACAGAACAGGGAGAGGGGAAAACCCGAACTCCAACTCCTTCGCGAACCGAAGCACTCGCACCAGGCGAGTCGCCCTCTGGGTGCTGGGGGAGGACAAATCGCTGCGGCCGATAGTCGTAAGACTGGGGCTCACCGATGGAGTCCAGACCGAGATCGAGCCTGGAAAGCTGAAAGAAGGAGACAAGATCATCACCGGCGTGGAAGTCGTTCAGGCTTCCAGGCAGGCTCCCAGCGCCACTACGCGGCCGCCGGGATTCGGCGGACCGGGCATGGGCGGAATGGGAAGAGGAATTCGCTAAGGGGGCGGTTTCCGTGAATGCAGCACAAGTGCTGGTGCGGGAGGACTGGAAGGCGGTGAGTGCGAACAACGGCGGCCCGCTCATCAAAGTCTTGGACCTCCACAAGTATTACGAAATGGGGGACACGAGCGTGCACGCGCTGTGCGGTGTCTGCCTCGAGATCCGCCGCGCCGAGTTCGTCGCCATCATGGGTGCATCCGGCTCGGGCAAATCGACCTTCATGAACATGCTGGGCTGCCTGGACAAGCCCTCGGCGGGAACCTACCTGCTCGAGGGTACAAACGTGGCGGATTTGTCGCGCATCGAACTCGCCCACATCCGCAACGAACGCGTCGGGTTCGTGTTCCAGGGGTTCAACCTGCTGAGCCGAACGAACGCCCTCGAAAACGTGGAGCTTCCGCTCATTTACGCGAGAATGCGTGCAAAGGAACGGCGCAGACTTGCCGGGGAGGCGCTCGTGAAGGTGGGGCTGGGCGACAGAACTCATCATATTCCGTCGCAGCTTTCCGGCGGGCAGCAGCAGCGCGTCGCCATCGCTCGATCCCTGGTGAACCGGCCTTCCATCCTTCTGGCCGATGAGCCGACCGGAAACCTGGACAGCCGGACAAGTGTCGAGATCATGCAGGTGCTCCAGGAGTTGAACGACCGTGACGGTCTTACCGTCATCCTGGTCACCCATGAACCGGACATCGCCGACTACAGCAAGCGTGTCATCACATTCCGCGACGGGCAGATCATCCGGGACCAGCCGGTGCTGAGGCGGCGCATGGCCTCAGAAATTCTCGCCAGCATGCCGCCCTCGGAGGACTGACCTATGGTTTTTCTCTTCACCATTATCCGTGTAGCTTTGAAGGCGCTCAGCCTCAACAAAATGCGGACGATCCTGACAATGCTCGGCATCATCATTGGGGTTGGCGCCGTTATTGCCATGGTAAGCATCGGGCAGGGTGCTCAGGCAACGATCGCCGAGCAGATCGCCAGCGCCGGAAGCAACATGCTGTACGTGACGGCGGGGTCTTTTAACCGCGGCGGCGTGAGAAACGGCGCCTTTTTCACCGAGCAGGATGAGAATTCGGCCCAGCGGGTATGCATCCTGGGCAAGACGGTTGTAAACAATCTTTTCTCGGGCCAGGATCCCGTGGGGCAGGAAATCCGCATCCGCAACGCGCCATGGCGAGTCATCGGCATATTGAAATCGAAGGGCCAAAGCGGAATGGGTCAAGACCAGGACGATACCATCATCGCCCCATACACAACGGTGCAGAAGAAACTGTTGGGGATCACGTACGTAAATGCCATTATGGTTTCCGCGGTTTCTCAGTCCGCCGCGATCGGCATGGCATTCACCTTCGCCGGGGTGATCGGCATCGCCGCCGGCTGGTATCCGGCGCTTAAGGCCTCCCGCCTGGATCCGATCGATGCCTTGCGTTACGAATAGGGGAAGAGACAAGTATCACCGCAGAGCAAGAACTCCTTGTTTTCCACGACATTGGCACTCGTCATCCGCCTCTCCGCGACTTCCGCTCGCTCCGCCGTGATAGTGAATTGACAGCCCGACGGGCAAGACCTATAATCTCTCAGTAAAAGTAACTCCATTCGCTGGAGCAAATCCCATGCGAACCAAAAAAACACTCGCTCGCATCGTCAGTTTTCTTTCCCTGACGGTCCTCCTCGGGACCGCCTCCACATTTCCCGCTGCGCAGCAACAAGCCAAGGCCGGCGATCAGGACAAGACCAAGGCTGCCGAGCAGCAACAGAGCCCCCCTCTCCAGCAGCAAAAGCTGAGGCCCGTTGATCTGCAGAAAGCGAAGAAGGCCCCGGAGAGCACACTTAATGATTACTACAACAAGTGGCTCAATGAAGATGTGCTTTTCATCATCTCCCCTGAGGAAAGGACCGTTTTCAAGGCCCTCACCACGGAAGAGGAGCGTGAGAATTTTGTCGATCAGTTCTGGACGCGCCGAAATCCGGATCCGCGCGAGCCCGGCAATTCCTTTAAGATCGAGCACTATCGCCGGATAGCCTATGCCAACGAGCACTTCGCTTCCGGCATCCCGGGGTGGAAAACCGATCGGGGACGCATCTACATTTTGTATGGCGAACCCGACGGGAAGGAAAGTCATCCTTCGGGCGGTTCCTACCAGCGTGAGTTCTGGGAAGGCGGCGGCCAGACAAGCGTCTATCCCTTCGAACGCTGGCGGTATCGTCACATCGATGGCGTCGGGGATGACATCGAGATTGAATTCGTGGACAAAACCTTCACCGGCGAATACAGGATGGCGATGGACGCGGAGGAGAAGGACGCCCTGCTCACCGTGCCGAACGCAGGCCTGACCGAGAGTGAAGAGATGGGTCTCACCAAGAAGGAGGATCGCGTCAATTACGGGTACATGGACCAGACCAACTTCCAGAGGTCCAAGGATCAACCTTTCGAACGAATGGCGCGCTTCTTCGCGCTCCAGCGCACGCCGGAAGTCAAGTTCATGGATCTTAAGGGAATTGTCTCCACGCGCGTCATCTACAACCAACTTCCATACACGATGCGCGCGGATTTCATCAAGCTTTCACCCAGCCAAGTGCTGGTGCCGATCACCATAGAACTGGACAACAAGAACCTCCAGTTCAAGAAGGAAATGGACTTCAACCGGGCCTCGGTCAATGTTTATGGGGAAGTGTTCAGCCTGACGAACGTCATCGCGGCCGAATTCGAGAACACGATCTCAGCTGAATATACCGATGAATTCTTCGAACAGGGGAAGAACAAACGGTCCATATACCAGAAAATGGTCCAGCTCAGGCCCGGGCAGCGTTATCGCCTGGACTTGGTCCTCAAGGATCTAAACAGCGGCTATGTCGGCACGATGAGCACCGGGATCACAGTTCCAAAGTATGATGGTGACCAGCTGCAGGCAAGCACCGTGATCCTGGCGAACTATGTTAATGCCATCCCCGCGAACTATGATCAGTTGCAGCAATTCGTCATCGGTGACATGAAAGTCCAGCCAAACGTAAAGTGCGAATACTCCAACAACGGACGGGATGTACTGTTCCCCTACTTGCAGGTCTACAACGCGGCGTTCGACCAAACCACCTTCGAACCGTCACTGGACATTTCCTATACCATCAAATCCGGCGACAAGGTCGTACAGGATATCGAGGACCCGAAGGGAAGGACGGTTCAGTTTACCTCAGGTGAACGTGCCGTAATTGTAGCGAGGATTCCGGTCGCGAACATGGTGCCCGGCAAATACACGCTGGAAATCAAGATTCTGGACAAGATTGCGAACAAGACTCTGACCACCAGCGCTGACTTCCAGGTAGTTTCGCCAGCAGGTCGATAGATCTAAGATCGTCTGAAACCAACGCCAAACAGCCTTGTGTGTCAAGGCCATAGGCAATGGTTTACCTGGGGGCAATTGCATTCTGACAGCTCCGACGCCCAATGAACATCTCAGTCGTCATACCCACGTGGAAGGGCAAGCGCCTGCTCGAGACTTACCTCCCTTCCGTCGTCGCCGCGACGGACTCTTACCGGAGGCAGAGCGGCCGGGAAACCGAGATCATCGTCGTGGAGGACGCCGGGGGCGACGACACACCCCGCTGGCTGAAAGCGCAGTACGGAAGCCGGATCGCGTTCGCCGAACATGAGCGCAACCTTGGATTCGCCGCAACCTGCAAGACCGGCGTCGAATCTGCCAGGTTCCCGATCGTGCTCCTCCTCAACAACGACGTGCGCTTGAAGGAGGACTGCATCGCACCGCTGGTCCCGCACTTCGCGGATGCAAACGTGTTCGCCGTCACGGGGAAGCTCCTGAATCAGCGTGAAGACGTCTTCTGCAACGGGGGCAAGGTGGCTCGCTTCCGCCGCGGCATGTGGAGCACGTACCAAAACTACGATGTTTTGCCCGGCGCCGACCCGAACCAGTCGCTGCTCTCATTTACAGCCGTTGGGGCTTTTTCGGCTTATGACCGCGCCAAGTTCCTTGACCTCGGCGGGTTCGACCCGCTGACTGCCATGATCGAGGATATCGAGCTGTCCTATCGCGCCTGGAAGCGCGGATGGATCATAAAATACGAGCCCCGCAGCGTCGCGTGCCACGACGCCAGCCAGACCATGGACCTCCGCTACCGGCGCCGGTCTCTCGACAAGATCTCGCGCCGCAGCCGCATCCTGATGCACTGGATGCTGCTCCATGATGCGCGCATGTTCCGGCAGCACCAGTTGTCGATCGCCGCCCAACTTCTGACGAACTGGCTTTGGCTCGACTGGCGCTTCTATTGGGCCATTGGCACCGGGCTTGCCAATCTCCCAGCGATCCTCCAGAAGCGACGCGCCACCCGCGAGACCATGGCACGGACGGATCGTGAATTGCTCGAGTTGCTCGAAGCCTTTTACCGCACGGCCCCGATTGCGCTACACTAGCCCGGCATGGAACCAATCTCCGCCACCCTGATTACCAACAACGAAGAGCCAAACGTCGAGGAGGCGCTCCAGTCCCTGGCCTGGGCCGATGAGATTGTAGTCGTCGACAGCGGCAGCACGGATGCTACCCCCGAGATTTGCCGCCGATACACTGACAGGATCTTCAAGCGGGCTTGGACAGGTTTTGTCGATCAGAAGAACTATGTGGTCGAGCAAGCAAGCCATGATTGGATTATCTCGCTGGATGCGGACGAGCGCATCGGTCCCGAGTTGGCCCGCGAAATCGACCAACTGCGCCGTGCGGGCTTCCGACACGCCGGCTACCGCATGCCGCGCGTCGCATTCTTCATGGGCCGCTGGATCCGGCACGGCGACTGGTATCCCGACTACCAACTGAGGCTCTTCGACCGCAGGCGCGGCCGCTGGCGCGGCGGGCGCGTTCACGAATCGGTGCGGGTCGAGGGGACGCCGGGCCTGCTCCGGGGCGAGATCCAGCACTACACCTACCGCAGCCTTTCCGACTACCTGCGACGCCTGGAAACCTACTCCACGCTGGCAGCCCAGGACTACCAGCAGAGGGAAAGGAGAGCCTCTCTACCCAAACTGGTGGGAAACCCTTGCCTGACCTTCTTAAAAGCCTACCTCTTGAAGCGCGGCTTCCTCGACGGTGCGCCCGGCCTGATGGTAGCCGTCATGGGCGCCGTCTCCGTCTACTTCAAGTACGCCAAGCTCTACGAACTGCAGCGAAACTCGGACGCGTAGGGCATAGCTGTTGGACCCGTGGCATCCTCGCTTCCCGGCGTGATCTTTAGAAGGTCCACCGGAAAGACACCAAGGCCCAAGAAACGCGGAACCGCGCTTGACAATAAGACCCCATATGGTCACATGGAAAGGATTTTCTGCTATATTAGGGAACCTGCCCGGGGCTTTTGCCGTAGCCCGCGCAGAGAAAGGTAACGTCAAGGTCTGATGCCATGAAAGGAATTGTGCTGGCGGGAGGGCTCGGTTCCCGGCTCCATCCGCTCACCAAAGTCACCAATAAGCATCTGCTGCCGATCTATCACAAGCCGATGATCTATTACCCGATCGAGACTCTGGTCGGCGCGGGCATCCGCGAAATCCTGGTCGTAACGGGCGGCAAGAATGCCGGCGACTTCCTCCGATTGCTCGGCAACGGAAAGGAATTCGGGCTGAACCACATCAATTACACGTATCAGGAAGGGGAAGGCGGCATCGCTGCGGCGCTGGCGCTGGCCGAGTTCTTCGCTGAAGGCAGGCCCATCTGCGTCATTCTGGGCGACAACATCATCGAGGGCTCCATCGCCACGTACGTGCAGAACTTCAAGAAGCAAGGGACGGGAAGCCGCATCTTGCTCAAAGAGGTGGAGGATCCGCAACGCTTCGGGGTCCCCGAGATCAGGGGCGACAAGATCGTGCGCATCGACGAGAAGCCGCAGGTTCCGGCATCAAAATACGCGGTCACAGGTATCTACATGTACGACGGCGAAGTCTTCGACATCGTCAAGGGATTGAAGCCGTCGGCGCGAGGCGAACTCGAGATCACCGACGTGAACAATTATTACATCCAGAAGGGTAAACTCGAGTACGACATTCTGGAGGGCTGGTGGACCGATGCCGGCACCTTCGAGTCCTTGCTGCACGCTTCGAACCTGGTTGCTCAGAAAGCCCAGCGGGAAGAAGCCACTGTTAAGAAGTGACGAGTGACGGATGACGAGTGACGAATGATTGACTCGTCATTCGTCACTCGTCACTCGTCACTTGAAAGGGGGGGTGAACTTGCGATTGCTGGTGACGGGAGGCGCCGGATTTATCGGCTCAAATTTCGTGCGCCACGTTCTGACGCACCATCCCGACTATAGGGTGCTGGTTCTCGATAAGCTCACCTATGCCGGCAACCCGGAGAATCTCGCGGGCCTGGAAGCGAACCCCAGGTTTCAGTTCTTTCAAGGCGACATCTGCGATGCAGAGCCGCTCGGCGCCATCTTGAAGTCAGGCGTTGATGCTATCGTGAACTTCGCAGCCGAGTCGCATGTGGATCGCAGCATCCTGGACGCATCGGATTTCGCTCGCACCAATGTCGCCGGCACCCTGAACCTGATGCAAACTTCGCGAAAGGCCGGCCTCGATCGTTTCCTGCAGATCTCGACCGACGAGGTTTATGGCAGTCTGGGACCCACCGGCGCCTTCACGGAAGCGACCCCGCTCGCCCCCAACAGCCCCTACGCCGCCAGCAAAGCCTCAGCCGACCTGCTGGCGCGCAGCTACCACTGCACCTACAGTTTCCCGTGCCTGATCACACGCTGCTCGAACAACTACGGCCCCTACCAGTTCCCCGAGAAGCTCATACCGCTGCTCATCACGAATGCTTTGGCCGGAATGGCGCTGCCGATATACGGAGACGGACTGTATACGCGCGACTGGATCCACGTTCACGACCACTGCACGGCCTTGGACCGCGTTCTGCATGACGGCCGCCCCGGCGAGGTGTACAACATCGGCGCGCGGCATGAAAAGACCAACCTAGAGGTTACGCGCTTGATCCTGCAAGCGCTGGGGAAGGATGAGAGCTTGGTTACTTTCGTGGCCGACCGGCCGGGACACGACCGCCGTTACGCCATCGATCCGGCAAAAATTGAACGTGAGCTGGCATGGAAGCCCGAGATCCCGTTCGAGGCCGGGATGCGCCGCACGATCGATTGGTACCTGCAAAATCGCACCTGGGTGGAGCATGTCAGAAGCGGTGCCTACCGGACGTATTATGAGCGTATGTACCGGGACCGGACGCGCACGCTTGCCGAGCTATGAGGTGAGTATCCCGTGAAGATCATGGTGGTCGGGTCTCGCGGCATGCTGGGAACCGATCTGATGCAGGCGCTTGCTTCAAGCGCCCCCCTGGGGCTCGATCTGCCGGAGTTCGACATTACAGACGCCCGACAGTGCCACGAGCGCGTCAAGGACTTCGGTCCCGACGTGATCATCGACGCCGCAGCTCTGACCAACGTCGATTACTGCGAATCGCATGAGCAAGAGGCTTTGCTCATAAATGGCCAGGGAACTGCAAACCTTGCGGCGGCTGCCCATGCGGCGTGCACCCTGCTAGTCTATTACAGCACCGACTATGTGTTCGACGGAACCAAGGAAGATGGCTATCAGGAGGAAGATCCGCCCAATCCGCTGAACGTGTACGGCAGATCGAAACTGCGCGGCGAAGAGTTCGTGCGCACCCTGTGCCCAGAGCATCTGATTCTGCGCACGTCCTGGCTTTTCGGCTGCCACGGCAAGAACTTCATTCGCACCGTTGTAAGCGCCGCCAGGGAGGGCCGCCCCCTGCGCGTCGTCGATGACCAGCGCGGGAGCCCCACATACACGCGCGATCTGGCGGCGCGCACCCTGGCCATGCTGGAGACGGAATGCCGGAGTACATATCACGTAACGAACAGCGGCTGGTGCTCCTGGTACGAACTGGCTCTCCGATCTGTGGAATGGGCGGGTGCGGCAAGCGCGCGCGTCGAAAGGGTCAAGACTTACCAGTATCCACTCCCGGCACCTCGACCTGCCTGCTCGATCCTGGCCAACACTCGCTTGCTGCGGGAGGGGTTTCTTCCGATGCGCCCATGGCAAGAAGCAGTGCGTGATTTCATATCCACCTGTTTATCGGCGCTCTGACATGTGATACCTTTCTCGCTCAGGATTTTCCTGGGGACAGGACGGAACGCTTCCCCGAGGGGGTCCCGAGCTCGCCGCACCGCTTCTCACCTTGCTCGCGGCGGGCGGTTATCCGAGCAGGAAATTGAATCATGGACAAGACGACTTCCGGCGAGAAGCTCGTAGCTTCGAACAGGAAAGCATTTCACGACTATTTCATACTGGACAGGCTCGAGGCTGGGATCGTGCTGCTCGGCACGGAAGTAAAGTCGATACGCGAAGGGCGGATCAACCTGAAGGACAGCTATGCCGTGGTCAAAGATGGCGAGCCTTTTCTTATGAACTGTCACATAAGCCCTTATTCGCACGGGAACCGAGAAAACCACGATCCCACCCGCACGCGGAAACTGCTGCTGCACTGCAAAGAGATTCGTAAGCTCATCGGGAAGACCCAGGAGAAAGGATTGACGCTGGTCCCGTTGCGGGTCTATCTGACCCGCGGCCGGGTCAAGGTCGAGCTTGGTGTGGCACGCGGCAAGAAAGAGTACGACAAGCGTGAGACGGAGCGCCGGAAGGAAGTGGACCGGGAAACCAGAGCTGCTATGAAAACGCACCACTAGGCCAGAAACCGGAGGCATTCATGCGAACAGAGTTCGAGACCCGAAGCTATGCCGACGTCGTTTGTGATCTGCTCGCCTACCCTGTCTTCGAAGATGAGGCCCGTGAATCGTCCTCTCTCAGGGCGCTGGACAAGGCCACGAAAGGAGTGGCTGGCACGGTGCTCTCTACCGGTGAGTTCAAGCCGGAGTTGCACCGCACCTGCCTCATCCACCGTCCTGCTCGGTTGAAGGCACAACGCTTGGTCCTTGTGGGCGCGGGAAAGGAGTCCGAGTTCAACCTTGGACGGCTGAGGGAAGTGGCCAGCACGGCTGCGCGCGTCGCACGCCAGTCGCACTGCAAGAGCGTCGCCCTCCTCATGCGGGGAGGCTTCCCGGCGCCGGAGTCGACGCGGGTGTCGACCGAAGGAGCGTTGTACGGAAACTACGAGTCCGAGATCTACAAGACTCGCGATGTCGAAACGCGCGATGTAGAGGAGCTTGTCCTCCTCAGTGAACGAAAGACGCGGCGGAGCGAAGCAGACAAGGGAATTCGCCGCGGTGCGATCGTCGGCAATGCCGTCAATCTCGCGCGCACGCTGGGCAACGAACCGGCGAACGTCCTCACCCCCAGCCAGCTTGCAGAGCGGGCGCTGTCCGTCGGGGCCAGGACAGGGCTCGAGGTCCAGATTCTCGAGCGCGACGACATGGAAAAATTGGGCATGAATGCTCTGCTCGCAGTCAGCCGCGGCAGCGACCAGCCGCCCAAGCTCATCATTCTGCGCATCCCGGAGCAGAAGCCCCGGAAAGACGCGCCTTTGTTCGCACTTGTCGGCAAGGGGGTCACTTTCGACAGCGGCGGGATTTCCATCAAGCCTACGGAAAAAATGGAAGACATGAAGGCCGACATGGCCGGCGGCGCCGCGGTGCTCGCCGCCATGTCGGCTCTCGCCGAACTCGGTCCCAAGCGCCCGGTCATGGGGCTCATTCCCGCAGTGGAGAATCTGCCAAGCGGCAAGGCGACAAAGCCGGGAGACATCGTCAAGTCGTACATGGGGAAAACGATCGAAATCATCAGCACCGATGCGGAAGGCCGGCTGATTCTGGCCGACGCCCTGGCCTACGCGCGCACGCTCGGGGCCACACGCTTGATCGACGTTGCCACGCTCACTGGAGCGTGCGTGGTGGCGCTCGGCCATGTCTACGCGGGCATGATGGGGACCGATCAGGAAATCTTAGAACGCTTGAGATGCGGCTGCAGAATCACCGGCGAGCGGTTCTGGCAGCTCCCGCTCGACGACGACTATCGCAAGGACATCCGCAGCGAAATCGCTGATATCAAGAACATAGGCAACCGCTGGGGTGGCGCCATCAGCGCGGCCAAGTTTCTGCAGGAGTTCGTTGGAGATGCGCCTTGGGTGCACCTCGACATTGCAGGGGTGGATCTCGACCACGACGGCCGGCCTTATGCTGCCAAGGGCGCTACCGGCTTCGGCGTCCGCACCCTCATTCATTTGCTCACCTAAAAAAACGTCTCGGAAATTGCACCACTGGGCGAAAGCAAATATATTCCCGTCACACTCTTTCAAGTTGTTTCAAGGGGCAAAGGGACCCAGGGGCAAAGGGCCCGAGGTGGTATTTCCATGCTTTGTCCCGGCTAAACTCCTTGGCGTTTGTCCCCTTTGCCCCTTTGCTCCTCTGCCCCTCGGTCCCTGAAGTTGGCGAGCGAAGCGAGCTAAGTTCTACCGAGTGACGAGTTTCTTCCAGTACTCCGTACCTGCAGTTTTTTTCTCAGCACTCAGCACTCGATTTTAGTCGCAGGGCCCAGCGTATGGCGGAGATCATGCTTTCGGGGCGGGCGCAGCCCTTCCCGGCGATGTCATACGCAGTCCCGTGATCCACGGAGGTCCTCACGAAAGGCAGGCCCAGGGTCGCATTCACAGCCTCACCAAAGCCAAGAAGCTTGATCGGCGCCAGCCCCTGGTCGTGGTAGAGTGCCAGAACGGCATCGAACTCCCCTTGAGCCGCACGATGGAAGAGCGTATCAGCCGGGATGGGTCCTTCAATGGCAACCTCGCTGTAGCGCTTGCGCGCCCGCGCCAGGGCAGGCTCGATCTGCTCGATCTCTTCGCGGCCAAGCAAGCCGGACTCGCCGGCATGCGGATTCAGCCCGGCAACCGCGATCTTGCGGCACGGCAGCCCCAAGCGGGGAAACTCCTCGAGCATGATCTCAAGCTTCTCCAGGATGGATTCCGAAGTAATCTGCTCGATTGCTGCGCGCAGCGGGAGGTGGATCGTCACCAGCACGACCTTGAGGCGCTCGGTCAAGAACGCCATCGCAAACCGGGCCACACCGCACAGGTGAGCCAGAAACTCCGTGTGCCCAGGGAAAGGATATCCTGCTTCATTGAGGAATTTCTTGTTCAGTGGTGCAGTTACCATGGCATTCAGGCGTCCACTCCGGCAGGCTCGCACACACTCCATGATGTTTTGTGCGGCGGCCTCGCCGCTGGCTCCCGAGCCGCAGCCAAGGGATATGTGCTCCCGAAGCGCAGGAACATCGACGATACCCCGCTCCGGCAGCGGCCGGTCCGCCTGCAGCGCCTTTATGGGGACCCGGTCAAAGTCCCAGGAGAGCCCCAGCATCGAGGCTTGCTCGCGGAGGATTTCGACATCGCCGAACAGAAGCAGGCGGCAGCAGCCACGCAAGCCTGGATCCAGCGCGGCGCGGAGAGATACCTCTGGACCTACGCCGGCAGGATCTCCGGTTGTGACGCCTAGTTGGTGTGGATCGAACTGAGAAGAGTCAGGCACGAGCGGCAACATCTGTCGGTGCCTACACCAGATCCACGTCGTCAGGCTCCTGGTCGGGCTCCTGATCTTCGTTCTGCTTGTATATGTACTTGATCACGTGTTTGAGGATCAGGAGGTTGGGCCCATCTTGCCGGTGCACTTTGATGCAGCTGCGGTCGTACCACTCGATGACCCCGCGGATTTCCTCGCCATCGAGAAGCTTGACAACGATCGGGGTCTTGGCCGCCATCTGCTTGATGTAATAATAATTCTCCGCGTTGGTTACTTCCGGAGGCACACGCTTGCGCGGTGCGGCGCCATAACGGGGCATCTGATCCTTGATCTCAGATAGGCTCGGGCGGATCAGCTTACGATTTACCATGAATCCTCTCTCCCATGGAGGCTATAATAAAACCCGGCTCAGTACTTAGACATCCCAAAGAAAAGCGCCAACTCACCTATGAATCGAATGCGTCTGGGTTTTTTCTGAAATGCCGACTTGCTGGAATCGTAGCCTATGGACGGCCCTTTGACAAGCGAAAAGTAATTCGCTAAATTTTGTCATGCTTTGATATTCCGAGACTTAGATCTAAGCAAGCCGTCCGCAGGCAGGAGGTGCAATGCCGCGCCTAGAAAGATTCATCAGTCGCCTGGTCCTGGGCGTGTTCGCTCTTACAATCGCCGGATTCGCTCAGACACCCCCCCAGAAGCCCCCGGCGCTCATCCGAGACACCGGCGTAGCGGACGGGAAGACGAATCCCGAAGCCGCCAAAGAGAAAGAATACAACCCTCTCAAGGCCGAGCAGAACCTCAAGATAGGGGACTTTTACTTCAAGCAGGGAAATTATGTAGCCGCCATTGGACGCTATGAGGATGCAATCGCATATCAGCCAAGCCTGGTCGCGGCCTATGACGCCCTTGGCCGAGCGTATGAGAAGAAAGCGGATAAAGACAAGGCTCCGGAGGAGAAGAAAGCGGATACGGACAAGGCACTGGCTGTCTACAAGGACTTCCTCAAGAACTATCCGAACTCCCCTATGGCTGCGGAATTCCGGTCGCGGTGCGCCCGTTTGCAAGCAAAGAAATAGAACCACGAGAACCTCAAACAAAGCATCTTGGAATGCTCGTATTCTTGCGAGCCTTTGCGGTTTGGTTTTCTACTCGGACCGGAAGGTCTCTGCGAGGAACATGGCCTCCAGAGCAAGCTGGCGGTTGACGTTTTGCTGCAGCGCGGCCTTGAGATTTTTGACCGCATCGATAGCCGCAACCACGCTGGCGTGCGAAGCCGATTGCGCCAGGTCGTTCAGTTCCGCGGCGATGTCGCGCTGGCCTATCCGTCCCGGCGCTATTTGCGCGTAGTAGACGTCCTCGAGCAGCGTTGCTGTCATTTCGACCCACTCTAGCGACAACTCTTTGTCTTTGGCAACGCTCGCAACCAGGGCGCTGGCGTGGGCAAAGCTTCCCCTTCGCAACAGCAGGGAAACGAACCGAAGCGCCTGCTGGCGCATCTGCCGGTTGCGAGCGGCATCGAACGCCAGCGCCGTGCCTAGACTGCCGTTACTCAAAACGGCAGCCAGCCGGGCATCTTCCGGCGCGCATCCCTGGCCACTTACCAGAAACTCTTCGATCAAATCCTCGGCAATGGGTCCGAACTGAAGCATCCGCGAGCGCGAGCGGATTGTCGCCAGCAACAGATAGGGTTTCGCGGTCAAGAGAATGAGGATCGACCGGCTGGGGGGTTCCTCCAGAGTTTTCAGCAGGCAATTGGCCGCTTCCTGGCGCATCTGATCGGCACCGTCCAGGATCGCGACACGATAACGCGCCTCGAAGGGCTGGAAGGCGATTTCCCCGATCAGAGCGCGCACCTGGTCGATCTTGATGTAGGCTCCATCCGGTTCTACGATCCGGACGTCCGGGTGGGTCTCGGCGATGATTTTCCGGCAGCTGCTGCAAGCATTGCAGGCTTCCCCGTTGATCGGACGAAGACAATTCAGGTGTCGGGCGAGCAGCAAAGCGAGCGCCCGTTTCCCGACACCCGGCGGACCGGCAAAGATCAGCGCATGGGGCAGGCGTTCCTGATCGAGGGCCCGGCGCAGGATTTCGACCACGCGCCGGTTGCCGACAAAGGAATTGAAGTCCGATAGGGATGCCATCGAAACTGTTTCAAGTATTGGGTGGTTCCGCGAGCACCCAGGCAGGGAGCCCTGGAACCATTCTCATCGCACCTGCCCTGCGCCGCCGGCGAAGCCGAACCACGACGCGAGCAACGGCTCAATGTGCGCAAATACTTCATCCGGCGTTCCCGATGCATCAACAATACAGATCCGGTCGGGTGCAGATCTTGCCAGCGCCAGATAAGCCTCCCGCACGTCTCTGTGAAATGCGATGTCCTCCGCCTCAAACCGCCCCTCCACTCCCTCGGACCCGCTGGCCTGATTGCGCGAGCGGGCGCGCGCAAGCCCGACTTCCGGCGCCAGGTCGAGAAGGATCGTCTTGTCGGGCTCAAGTATGCCGAGCAGATTCGCCAGACTCCTGATCGTCGGCTCAGGAATGCGCCGGGCAGCGCCCTGATACGCCAGTGTGGCATCATGGTAGCGGTCCGAGAGCACTGTGACGCCCCGCCGCAGCGCCGGCCGAATGAGTTCGTTCAGATGCTGATAACGGTCCGCGAAATAGAGCAGCAGCTCGCTGACAGGCTCGCGTGGCGGGCCTCCGGCATGGAGCAACACCTGGCGCACGGCCTCGCCAAATGCGGTTCCTCCCGGTTCGCGCGTGAGCAGGCAGGGCACGCCTCTGCCGGCGAGGTACGCCTCGACACGGCTTATTTGAATGCTCTTGCCGGAGCCTTCAATCCCTTCGAACGTGATAAACATGTCCCGTTCTTGCCTGCGCTCGGAAATGCATCTAGAATTCCTTCGACGTTGCAGTGCAACAGGGAGAGTAACAAAACAGCAGGTTAGGAGACAACCCGATTCCTTACGGCTTGTGATTCCATGAACGGGATTGCGGAGAACGTCCAGAAGGTTCGAGATCGGCTGGCAGCGGTTGCCGCGGCGTGCGGCCGACGTCAGGAAGAAATCACGCTGGTCGCCGTCAGCAAGAATTTCTCCCAGGACAGCATTGCATCCGCTATCGCTGCCGGGCAGAGCCATTTCGGAGAGAATCGCGTGCAGGAAGCGGAAGCCAAGATCCCTGATTTCCGCTCGATGCCGACGCTCACCTGGCACATGATCGGCCACTTGCAGTCAAACAAGGCCTACCGCGCCGCCGAGCTCTTTGACGTAATCCACTCGGTCGACAGCATAAAGCTCGCCCAAAAACTCAGCCATGCCGCCGTCTCCATCGGGAAGACCCTCTCGGTCCTGATCCAGGTAGATTTGGGACACGAGGAGACCAAGTTCGGCGCCGAGCGCGGCCAGGTCGCAGGCATCGCACAAGCGATCCTGGATCTTGAGGGGTTGCGCCTTGATGGGCTCATGACCATGCCTCCATTCTTCGAGGATCCCGAGCACGCCCGCCCCTATTTCGCGGCCTTGCGAGAGCTGCGCCAATCGCTCGAAAAGGACAAGCCCGGCTGCCTCGGGCGCGCACACCTGTCGATGGGAATGAGTCAGGACTTCGAGGTCGCCATCCAGGAAGGCGCCACCATCGTCCGCATCGGGACCGCCATTTTCGGAGAACGGAGTCATGGATAGCGCCGGCTGCCGAATCAGGGAAACCGGCACGGGTCTCGCGGTGCCCCTGCATGTCCAGCCGCGCGCCCGCCGAACCCAAATCGCCGGGATTCACAACGGCGCTCTAAAAGTAAAGGTGTCTGCGCCTCCGGTTGATGACGCCGCCAATCGTGCCATCGTGGAGTACTTCTCCAAGATTCTGGGCCTGCCCAAATCACATGTCCGGATCGTCGCCGGCCAAAAGTCGAGAGACAAACTCCTCCACATCGACGGCATATCCCTGCAAACCTTCCAGGCGCTGATCACATAAACCGCCAGGATACCAAGACACGAAGAAGAGCTTTCAGTCCTGGTGTCTCGGGAGTGCAACCCTGTGTAAAACTTGTGAAAATGGTTTTCGCGTTACCGTGCTGCGGCCTGAAAGCGAGCGACTTACGCCAATCTGAACCACATCGATTCGGTTGTGAGTAACTCTGGTCCGGAGTTCGGGCTCGAAAGGAAATGGGCGGCTCAGGTTTCGACCAGGTGCAGGTGGCAGCGGCGCCGATGCTCTTCCAGGACGCGCCGGGCTTCCTGTGCCAGCACGGCGGGGACATAGATGCGGATTCCTGTCAGCCCTTTGACAGACACCGGATAGAGCAGTTGCAGGAGTTCGGAGGAAGAGTGACAGGGTATGTCGTAGCCTTCCAGCAGGCTTTTGATGACCGATGCTTCGGCCGACATCCAGGTAGTGGCGACGACCACGGGGGCTTTGTTGATCATGCCCACAAGCCTAGCACCCCTCCTACTTCTTGAAAAGGTCTTCGAAGCGAGCCCGTGCGCCCTGCTCACGATTTCTTTGGATACCTCCGGCGGCGCCACGGCGCGGTTCGAAATAGTCGCAGTAGTTGGCACGATTTTTCTCTCTCACCCAATCCGCCTGAGGTTCGTTGCACTGGTTGTGAGCGCTGGGGTTGTAATGCCTGCAGTTGCGGCAGCAGTGAAGGTCAGCATCACACTTCGGGCAAGTGTCAACACGGCCGATGCGCTCTTCGAACACATACAGTGTCCCGCAGCGGAAGCAAAAAACTCGGAAGCAGCGGTCATGAGTTCACCTTTCGTGCGTGAGTATGGTATTCGGCAGCTTTCCCGGTCGGATCGTAGTTGGACTCCGCTTCTTGTGGAAAGCCTGGAATTCGTAGGTTACACCCACGATCAGCCCGGAGCTGGGGCTGAAGTGCTCGAGTCCGGCGAGTCCTGAGATATCCCAGCGCAACCCTGCCGCCCGGAAGCGTGTGCCCGCTTGGACCTGTGCAAAACTCTCGTTGCCGATGCGCATCGGGCCCTGGCGTCCGTACACTTGCCCGACAAGTTCCAGGCTGTTGCGCACGGGCATGACGACGCCGAATCCATAGGTCAACAGATCCGCCTGCGAGTTGGGCTGCACCGGGGACCCGAGAACCGCCAGACCGACGTTGCCGAGCAATTGGGCACGGCCAAGATGTTTGGAGAGCAACGTGCTCGCATAGAACTCCGTCTCGTCTGTTCCCAGCCCGCTTTCGTTGGTCGCGTTCGGCAGTTGCACCGCAAACTTGAAGGCAATTGCCGGACGTGCTCCTTTCTCGGTTGCGAGCTTCAGCTTTGTGCCGAGAATCAGGTCGCCAAAATCGCTGCTGGTATCGCCGACAAAGGAATAAGGAAGCACCGGCAGATTCCGGCGGCTGACGGTGAGGAAATCCCGAAAAACGCCCGAGATCTGGAACTCCGCGTATTCGCCCGCGCCGATGCGTATGTTGGTTACGCCGAAGCGCATGAGGTCCCCTTCCAGCCCTGACAGCGAGTAGCGCTGCCGGCGAAGGAACTCCACACCGAAATCAGCGCGGATCACCCCGATGGAGAGAGGCGCGGGATCCTCCGTCTTTAGCGGACGATCTTCCCCACACACAGGAGCAGACAAACAAAAAACGATCAGAAGCGCAGCCCATTTCGACACTTGCCCCCCTTTCAGGCCGGCCAACCATATATAGCATAGACCGCTGCGACGCAAAGGAGATAAGGCTCAAAGAGTCACGGCAGCGGCTGCTCGAGAAGGAACTGGAAGACGGCAACCGCGGCGAGGGCCGCGGTTTCAGCTCTCATAATCCTCGAACCCATACTGACAATCCGAAATCCCGCCAGTTCAGCCGCTCGAGTTTCGGTGGCATCCCATCCACCCTCAGGACCCACACACAACAAGACGTGGTCCGCCTGGGTTGCCGCCTTGAGACGCTCGGACGCCTTGTCGTGGAGCATGAACCTGGCACACCCCGCATACTCCGGTGAAGCCAGGAGAGCGCTGAACACAAGCGGCAGCCGGACGCTTGGGATCGTGAGCCGCCCGCTTTGCTTGGACGCTTCGCGGACAATGCGCTGCCAGCGTTCCAGGCGGGCTTCCAGCCTGGCCGATGGTATCCGCACGGAGGAAAAACGTGTCTCCAGAGGAAGGAACCGGTCCACGCCGAGCTCCGTCCCTTTTTGCAGCATCCACTCGAAGCGGTCCGCTTTTATTATTGCCGCGGCCAGCACGAGCGAGGTACTACGTTTTTCCGCAGGTTCGAGTCTCTTGAGTGAGCCGATATGAATTTCTGCGCCGCGGCACTCGACCCTGCCTGAATAGCTCTGGCCTTCTCCATCGAACAGCTCCACTTCTTCACCGGTGCCGAGTCGCAAGACGTCCCGCAAGTGATGGGCCTGATCGGGCGTAAGAACGGCAATGCCGTCCCGTATTCGATCCTGTGGGATGAAGAAACGCCTTCGGGGCATGGGCGCCGGCTACCCGAAGATATCTTTTACCTTCTCGAAGATGTTGCGTTCCTGCGAGCTCTCGTCGTCCTTGTCCAGCTTCTCCAGGCTCTCGAACAGCTGCCGCTGCTCCTTGGTCAGCTTGGTGGGGATGACTACATTCACGGTGACAAACTGATCTCCGCGCCCGCGTTCACTCAGGCTGACGATGCCCTTGTTGCGCAGGCGGAACACCGTCCCGCTCTGTGTTCCTTCCGGGACTTTCAATTTCTCCTCGCCTTCCAGGGTGGGGACGGAAATCTCGGCCCCGAGCACGGCGTGGGTGATTCCTATGGGTATCTGGCAGTAAATGTTGTTCCCCTGGCGCTGGAAGAATGGATGCTCTTCCACATAGATGACAACGTACAGATCTCCCGGCGGCCCGCCGCGCCCGCCTGCCTCTCCTTCTCCCTGAACGCGCAGCCGCGAGCCGTTGTCCACGCCGGCAGGGAGCTTGAGCTCCAGAACCCTCTCTTTGCGCGCACGCCCACGGCCCTGGCAGGCTTCGCACGGGTCGCGGATGATGCGCCCTTCACCGTTGCACTGGTGACAGGTGCGGCTGATCGAAAAAAAGCCTTGCTGGTAGCGTATCTGGCCCTGGCCCTGGCAAGTCGGGCATGTAACCGGGCCCTTGCCTTTGGCGGCGCCGCTCCCGCCGCAAACGCTGCAAATCTCGTAACGCGGAATCTTGATCTTTGTCTTGAGGCCGAATACGGCATCGCGAAAGGAGATCTTGAGGTCGTAGCGGAGATCGGCGCCGCGCTCCGCACCATGACGGCGCCTGGAACCGCCGAAGAAATCACCCAACCCGAAAAAGTCGCCGAGAATATCACCAAAATCGCTGAAGATCGCCGGATCGAAGCCGCTGAACCCGCCTTGCATGCCGCTATGGCCAAAACGGTCGTATCGGGCTCGCTTCTCGGAGTCGCTCAGAACGCTGTAAGCCTCGGCGGCTTCCTTGAATTTCTCTTCGGCTACCCTGCTCCCCGGGTTCTTGTCGGGGTGGTACTTGATAGCAAGCTTCCGGTACGCGCTCTTGATTTCCTGCTCTGAGGCGTCACGGGCGACGCCGAGTACTTCGTAATAATCTCTCTTCTGATTCAAAACCCAAACTCCGCGTTGCTGCTAGGGCCCCTTCTTGCTCGATTGGTCTAGCGCAGACTTCACCAGGCTTTGTATGTCCGCTTCACTGACACCCCGCTCTGAATCCAGCCGGGACTGGAGATCCCTGCCGCTCGGCACGCTGAACATGGCGGCCGTCAAGTCCGCCGCTCCGGTTTCAAGAGTGGTCAGCAACTCTTTCAAGCCGGAGAAGTCCTCATCACTCTCGGACACGGCCCTCGCCTTTTGGATCGATTTTTTGATCACTTCCTGTTGCGAGCTATCAAGCAGCCAGCCGAACTCGGAAAAGCTCCGCACGATTGTAGCCACGAGGCTCTGGATGCTGTTGCGCAGATCCGCAGCTTCCTTCATCTTTCGGTCGGTCTCAGCGAATTGTTTCGCCTCGAAAATCATGCGGTCGATCTCTTCCCTGCTCAGCCCGGTTGAGGGGGTGATCCTGATCGCCTGTTCTTTCCCCGACACCTTGTCGCGCGCCGAAACGCTTACGATGCCGTTGGCATCAATGTCGAAGGTAACTCCAATCTGAGGCACCCCGCGGGGAGCGGGGGCGATGCCGACCAACTCGAAACGGGCCAGCGACCGGTTATGCTGCGCCATCTCGCGTTCACCCTGAAGCACGTGGACTTCTACGGTGGACTGATTGTCGGCCACCGTCGTGAAAATGGTGGTTTTTTTCAGTGGAATTGTCGAGTTGTGCTCGACGATCCGCGTGAACAACCCTCCCTGCGTTTCCACGCCAAGCGTGAGAGGCAGCACGTCAAGGAGAACGATCTCCTTCAGGCCGCCATCCAAAACGCCGCCCTGCAAAGCCGCCCCAACTGCGACGACCTCATCGGGATTGACTTCGGCGGAGGGCTGCTTCGCGAAGATCTTTGCCACATGGCGCTGGACGGCCGGCGTGCGCGTCTGGCCGCCGACCAGAATTGTCTTGTCGATATCGGCCGGCGTCAGCCTTGCATCGCTCAGCGCTTTTTCGCAGTAAGCGGTCGTCCTCTCGATCAGTCCTTGAACCAAAGTCTCAAACTTTGCGCGTGTCAGGACCTTGTCGAAGTGCTTGGGCCCTTTGGCGTCTCCCGCGATGAAGGGGAGATTAATATGGGTCTCCATGAAACTTGAAAGCTCGCACTTCGCTTTCTCCGCAGTTTCCTTGATTCTTTGCCGGGCGAGAATGTCGCTCCCGAGATAAACGCCGTACTCAGCATGAAATTCTGCGATCATCCAATCCATCACTTGCTGGTCGAAATCTTCGCCGCCGAGGAAGCTGTCGCCGCAGGTTGAAAGCACTTCGAAAACACCGTTGTTCAATTCAAGGATTGAGATGTCGAAGGTGCCTCCACCCAAGTCGAAAATCGCCACGCGCTCGCGTTCCTTCTTGCCCAGCCCATAGGCAAGCGCGGCTGCCGTCGGCTCGTTGATGATACGGCGCACCTCGAGCCCCGCGATCCGGCCGGCATCCTTGGTCGCCTGGCGCTGCGAGTCATCGAAGTAGGCGGGTACAGTAATAATCGCTTCTGTGACGTCTTCGTTGGTAAAGTCCTCAGCCATGTTCTTGAGGCACTGCAACAGCATGGCGGAAATCTCCGGAGGGCTGTACTCCTTGCCATGGACCGCGATGCGCACATCGCCCTTTTCCGAGGCAGTCAGATTGTAGGTGAGGTAGGACCTAAGCCGCTGGACCTCGGGAGAATCATAGCGGCGGCCCATCAAGCGCTTGACGGCATAAATAGTGTTGCCGGCATTGGTGACCATCTGCCGTTTGGCGATCTGTCCGAGCAAACGATCCCCTTTTTCAGTGAAGGCCACGATTGACGGTGTGGTCCGTCCCCCCAAGCTGTTGGGTACGATCTGGACTCCGGATCCTTCGAGGACGGCGACACACGAGTTTGTGGTGCCGAGATCAATTCCTATGATTTTGCCCATAAATTATGATGGAGCGGGACTATCGCGCTTTTTCGATTTTGGGCCGCTGGCGACGACCACTTGCGCCGGTCTAAGCAGGCGGTCCTTGAAAAGGTATCCGCGCCTCAACTCCTGGATGACAGTATTGTCCTCGTACTCGAGCGTTTCCTGATGAGTCAGCGCCTCATGCAGATGAGGATCGAACCTGTGTCCTTCGGCTTCGAGGGCGACGACCCCCAGCCGGTTCATGGTATCGCCCAGCTGCTTGTAGAGCAACTCGACACCCTCTCGATATTTCTGCAGCCGCACATGGTGGTTGGTTTCCTCATTGAAACTCTTCAGCGCCCGTTCGCAGGCGTCCATGATCGGGAGGAACTCGGCCAGAACAGAACCCTTCACCAGCGCTGCAGCCTCTGCGCGCTCGCGATCGGAGCGCTTGCGGAAATTCTCAAGCTCGGCAGCCTTGCGCAAAAAGCGTTCCCGCCACTGCTCCGATTCGGATCTGACAGCCTCGAGGTCGACTTTGAGCTGAGCCACCGGATCGGGGGCGGCAGCCTGCGTCCCGACGCCCGGCTCTTCGGCAACGCCCGCCTTGTTTTCGGGAACTGAGTCCGGCGCGTCCGAGGGGTGTTGAACCGGCTTCAAAGTCATGCTCGTGTTCCTTCACAGCCAAGCAAGTGGCCAAAAATCCTGGCTACGTATTCAACCAGAGATATGGCTCGGGCATACTCCATGCGGGTGGGGCCAAGAATCCCCAGCGAACCCACAGTCTTCTCATCTACAACATATCGGGAAGCGATCAGAGTACAATCCTCGATGCCGGGCAAGGCATTCTCGGTTCCGATGGTGATGCGCACTTCCTGGGTATCCCCCTTGATGCATTCCGAAATGAGAGATGCCAGCCGGCTCTTGTGCTCGATGGTCTCGAAGAGCACCCTCATCCTGCTAATATCGGAGAACTCCGGGTTCTTGATTAGATTTGAAGCTCCATCCAGGTATATTTCAGATTCGACCTCCTGCGTGGCCTCAGAGAAAGTCTGAGTGCTCAACATGATCACGCGGCGCACAAACTGATCATAAAGAGCCCTTTCCTCTCCTATCATCTTGGATAGAAGCGACTTGACCTCCGTGAGAGTCCTGTCTTTGAAGTGCTCGATAATGTAACGTGCCGCTTGATCCAGGTCCGTCTGACTGTACTCTTCGGTCGGATGTAGGACCCTGTTTTGGACGATTCCCGCCCTTGAAACCAAAACAACCAGGATGCGGTTTTCCGACAGCTTGATAAACTGGATGTGCTGCAAAGCCACTTGGCTGATGGGGGGAGAGACCACAATTCCGAGATTCCTGGAAACGTGGGATAAAACCTGGCTCGTACGAGCCATGAGTTGATCCGGACTATCTTCCGACATCAGGCTGCGGTCGATCAGCTGCCGTTCTCGTGGAGAGATCTCGTGCCTTTTCAGCATGTAGTCGACGTAAAGGCGATAGGCCTTGTCCGTCGGAACACGGCCTGCGGATGGATGAGGCTGGCGCAGATAGCCCATCTCTTCCAAGTCCGCCATGATGTTGCGCACAGTGGCTGCGCTAAGATGCTCGTGGCTCCGGCGGGCTACGGTCCGGGAGCCTACGGGTTTGCCTGTGGCTACAAAGGTGGAAATCGCCCACTGAAGAATCTCACGGGACCGTTCGTCGAGGGCAAGGCTTGTCTTGGCATCCATAACATTATGACCGAATGACCGATTTCAATTTCCCTGGATTGCCCCGCTCGGGCGGGGGAGGGAGTAGATCAAACCTTGTGGGCGGGCCAACTCCTCCCACGCACACATTATAATATGCCACAAGTCAAAGTCAAACAAGCCTTTATCGAAAACCAAACCGCCAAAGCTCAAAGACCTGTGAGACTTGGATGCAATTTCTTCTAGGTCTTTAAGTCTTCGCGGTTTGTTTTGTGCTTCGCTCGGCTACCTAGAATTGAAACTCGGTTCCAATACCTCGTTTGACCGCCTCGTCGAAGACGGCTTTGGCTGCCGACAGGTCCTGTATCGCCAAGCCCACAGATTTGAACAGGGTAATCTCCTCCGATGACGTCCTACCCTGGACTCTGCCAAGGATCACATCCCCGAGGTTTGCAGCAACTCTATCCCACGTCCATGCATTGCTCTGAGCAGGGATGATGAAATCTCCGGCCTCGGCCTTGCAAGCCTCAGTGAGGTCGCACACGATCCGGCTTCGCTGTACCGTGAGGGTATCGAGTTCGCGCATCTTCGGGGTATGGGACCCGATGCCGTTGATGTGGGTCCCCGGCTTGAACCACGACCCGTCGACAATCGGTTCCCCGGCACTGGTAGCGAGCACCACAATATCAGCCTCCCGCACCGCCGCGGCAGGATTGGCAGCCAGCTCGACCGGGACTCCGGTTTTTTCCGTGACCTTGCGGGCAAAGGCCCGCCGGGCGTCTTCGGAGTCAACCGACAAGGCGAGCAGTTTGCGGAGCGGCCTCGCTTCGTGAATCGCCAGGACCTGGGTAAACGCCTGAACGCCCGTCCCGAATATCATGCCGACACATGCGTCCGGCCTTGCCATGTGTTTCGTGGCGACACCGCTGGCGGCCCCAGTGCGCATGGCGGTGAGAAATCCGCCGTCCATGATCGCGATTGGGAACCCGGTATCCTCGTCGAGCAGGAGGATAGTTCCGAGAACGGCAGGCAGGCTGTGCTTGCGGACGTTTTCCTTGTAGACCGTAACCACCTTGGTCCCGAGCGCCCCGAGATTCCTGATGTGCGCCGGCATAACGAGCGCCAGCCCGGACTTGTCGGGCAGTGCGATCGGCGTGCGCTGCGGCATGGTCACGTGACCCTGGGAGAGACCCACGAACGCCTTCTCCACCGCTTCCATGCACATCTTCATCGTGAAGAAGCTTTCAATGTCCTTGCGCGACAGAAGTACGGTCTTCATAACTCACTCCAGGAAAGAGTGACCAGTGACGAATGTAGAATGACGAATGAAGAACCGTCATTCGTTCATTCGTCATTCTTTGCTATTCATTCATCACTCGTCGCTCGCCATTCCACTTCAAGCTTTTGCGCACTTGCAGGCTCGTTGGGCCATAAACGTTTCCAGTCGGTCAAAAGCCTCTTCCAGAATCTCCTCCTGCGGGAGGAAGACGATTCTCATGTGGCGCGTCCCCGGGCGCTGGCCGAAGCCATCACCATGGACGACCACTACCCCGGTCTTTCGGATCAGATCGGCGACAAACTCCGAGTCCTGCTGGTCGATATGAAGCCGCGGGAAGGCGTAGAAGGCGGCCGTCGGCTTCACACAAGAGATCCCGGGAATCGCGTTCAGCCGCTTGTAGGTGACATCACGCCTGCGCCGCAGCTTCTCTTTCACTTCCGCAATGTGGTCCTGAGGTCCCTCCAGCGCGGGCTTGATCGCATACTGCAAGGGGGTCACGGCGCACAACCGGGCCCGGAGACACTTGTTGATCGCCTCGATGTAATCCGACATCATGTCCCTCCTGCCCGTCACGACCGCCCAGCCGATGCGGAATCCCGGCACCAGGTAGCTCTTGGAGAGCCCATTCATGGTAATGATCGGCGCCTCATCGGACAGCGAGGCAACCGAGATGCTGTCCTCGCCGTCAAGCACCAGCTTGTCATAGATCTCATCCGAGAAAATCACAATGTTATGTTCGAGGCTGAGTTTGACGATTTCCTCCAGAACTGCCCGCGAGTATCGCGACCCGGTTGGGTTGTTCGGATTGATCAAAACCAGGGCGCGTGTACGCGGCGTGGTCTTTCTTTTGATGTCGGCGATATCCGGCTCCCAATTGCTCTCCTCGTCCAGGTAATAAGGCACATTTCGCGCTTGCAGCTTACCCAGGACTGCGGAGTAAAGAGGGTAGCCCGGCGAGGGGGTCAGAACTTCTTCTCCCTGGTTCACAAGGGCGGTCAGGCACAGCTCGATCGCCTCGGATGCGCCTGAGGTGACGAACAAGTCGAGCCAGCTCTTGATGCCCTTACGCTTGACCGCGTTCCCAATGGCATCGCGGGCTTCCTGAAGACCCGACGAACTCGCGTAGCCGGTGTGATTATCGAGCAACGCTTTATAACAAGCCTCGATCATGTGCTGCGGAGTCTTGAAGTCGTAGGCTATTGGATCGCCGATGTTCAGATAGAGAAGCTGCTTGCCGGCGGCTTTGGCCTCCTCCGCTATTTTTAAGATGTCACGAATCGCATACTCGACGTTCAGTGAACGCTCGGCCGGCTTAATCATCAGAGACTCCCCTTTCGCAACTCGCGCACACTTTGGGCAGCCGTAGGCATTAAGGCAACCAGCATAGCCTTTTAAACTCCCAATTTCAAATCAGCAGATAGCAAGGCGGAATTCGGTGACAGGCACCGAATTTCGCACCCGATAGCGAGACAGTGAGGAGAGGGCAGATCACCTTTTCGCGTCCAAAGTCCAGGCAGAGATGATAGCGTGTGGGAAGGTGATCTATCCCCTTTTTCAAAATCCAGCTTAAGGCATCACGAGGCTGGTGTAACCGATGCTGGAGTGGAGCCCTGAGGCATCCCTCTGGACGCGCATGAGCTTGATGATCACGGCTTGGTTGCTCTTCAAGTCCTTGAGAATGTTAACGAGGTCCTGATACACGTCGATCTTCTTGCCATTGGCTGTCAGGATAATATCAAAAGCGCCCACCTGATCCTGCTGACCCACCAAACCCGCCTCTTCAGCTAAGCTTCCGGGGCTAACCGAAACCACAAGGGCGCCACCCGATATATTGAGCTGCTGCGCTACGCGCGCCTGAACATTGTCGATGCGCATGCCCAACTCGGCCTTAGGTTCCGTCTTCTCATCGAAGCTGAAGCCCTGTTGCGCCTGGCCTTCCTCCGGGGGCCGTTCGCCCACGGTTATCGCAAAATCCATCACGGTCCCAAAGCGGACGGCTTTGACGTTGACGGTCCGCCCGGGCATCGTGTTGGCCGCAGCCAGGCGAAGGTCCTGGACTCCGGAGATCTTCTTTCCGCCATACTCGACGATCACATCTTCGGGCTTGATCCCGGCTTTGCCGGCGGGCCCGTTCTCATCGGTCAAACCCGTGATGAGCACGCCGCTCCCCTGTTTGACGCCGAAATATTCAGCCATGGCCGGCGTGAAAGGAAAGTTGACATTCATGCTGACGCCCAGCCACCCGCGGCTGACCTTCCCTTTTTCCAGGATCTGGTTGTATACGTCGACGAAGATGTGCGACGGCACGGCAAATCCGACTCCTGCGTTGGCGCGACTAGGTGTGCTAATGAAGGTGTTGACGCCGACGACCTCGCCGTTCATGTTGACCAGCGGCCCCCCGCTGTTACCGGGATTGATCGCCGCATCCGTCTGCAGATAATCATTGAACAGCATCGCCTGCTCGTCCTCGCTCACGATATTTTCAAACACGCGGCCGATCGCGGAAACGATGCCGGCAGTGACTGTCTGCTCGAGGCCGAAGGGACTGCCGACCGTAATGACCCAGTCGCCCACCTTCATCGCTTTGGCATCACCGATCTTTGCGTAAGGAAAATCCTTCTCGCCATCGATCTTGATGACGGCGATATCGGACAACTGGTCGCCGGCTATGACGCGTCCCCTGTATTCCTTGCCGTCTTTTACATTCACTTTGATTTTGGTCGCGTGCACCACCACGTGATTGTTTGTGATGATGTAACCCTTCGGATCAACAATGATCCCGGAACCCAGACTGCTAACCGTACGCTGCTGCGGCGCTTCAGGAAAGAATTGCCGGAATAAATCGGGCACTTGGCTGCCGCGTCCGGAGCCGGAGCGGATCGAGATAACTTCTTCGGTATTGACATTGACCACAGCCGGGCCGACCTGTTTGGCCACCTCCTCGAAAGCCTGCGACAGCGCCAAGGCTCCGCTGTTGGCCAGGGATGTCCCCCCGCTTTGGATCTTAAGCTGGCTGTCCCCAGGACCCACGGCCACAACTCGGTGGGATATCAGGGTTCCAATCCCGATCCCTAGACTAAGGACAAAAACGACCACGAAGAACGTGACCAAATGGCTCGTATAAGTTTTCCCACGGGGTTTGTAGGTCATATCAAAACCTCCAGGAGCTGAATGCTCTCGCTTAACATTTTACGCGAAGGATCACGCACAGTTCCAAACATAATTAATGGGATCAGCGATTCAGACACTGCATGTCAATCATCCGAATGCCTTTGGAACCTCAAAGACCTCCAAGACCACAAAGATCCTGGGATTACGCAGGATAGCGATGGATGGTACCTCGGAAATAGGCTTTGGTTGCCACTCCTGGCACGGGCATCGGGGACAAGCGCGCAGAAGAAGCCATCCTGGAGCCTGGAGCGTACGGTGAGATCCCCGGTCTTCCCTGTCGCACCCATCCCCCATGTGCTTGTCCCCCATGCCCGCGCCAGGAGTGGATTCCGCAGCTGCGCTGCGGAATCGCCTCCGGCGCAGCCAAAGCCCCCTTAGCTCTTGGTTCTTTGAGGTCTTTGGGGTCTTGGCGGTTCGTTTTTGGTATGCGACGGCATCGCTCCAAGGGGTGCGCACCACTGTCTGAATTGCCATTAGTGGGATCGGATCGATAGAATGCATCACTCAGATCTTCTCCTCCGCACCTGCAGATCTTCTCCTCCACACCTGGAGAGTTCTCAAGAATGCAGTTCTCTCGACCTGACCCCTTCGCTATACTCCAGGCGACGACATGCGCGAAAAAATTGCCGGCTATCTGGAAAAGGCCGGCCGCCCCCTCCCGGCCGAGCAGATTCTGCGCGAGGCACTGAATATCCTCTCGCCCAACTCTTTTGCCGCCGAAAGGGTTCTGAAAGGCATCCTGGGGTCCGACCCAAGGTTCCACAGGAGCCAGGGTCTCTGGCGACTGACGGCCCGATCGGCTCCGCGCCTGACTGAAACCGCCGCCTTCTATCTGCAGTGGAGCGCGAGCTTGCCCCGCTGTTTTCGCGGCGCAATCCATCTCTCGGCAACCGGTTCCTCCTTCGAATTTCTGCACACAGAGGCCTCCACATCCCAGGATTCCGGACCGCTGCGCGAGGCCCGGCTGCAGGCTGAGAACCGTCTCTTGCTCGCCTGGAGCGGGAGGGAATTGCAACTGTGGAATCATCTCCTGCGCTCAGCAGGATTGCCCCAATGGAAAGGTGAGTCTTTGGCCCTGGGCAAACTGGCAGCCCGCGCCCTGCCCCAGGCACCGCGATGCCGCAACCTGGAGGACTTGGCTCCGTTATTGGATCTCGCTCCTCCCGACACTGAAAGGCCAACCTCCATGGCCCGGTTCCTGGATCTATCTTTCCAGAACCTCATAGATCTCGTCCCTGCGAGGAGGCGCGGCAGCTTGGCGGAGCTCGAGCGCTGGATCGCCGAGGGGCGCGTTAAAGTTGATTTCAGCCGCTTCGCATTCGGCCGCGACCTGCTGGCGCGCATCCCCGAGTCGCCTGGCGTCTACCTGATGCGAGACAGGACTGGCGAAGTAATCTATGTCGGCAAGGCCGGTAACCTGCAGCGGCGGGTGCGATCCTACTTCACGCCACATGCGCTCAAGGATGCCAAGGTGTCCAGGATCCACAGCCAACTTTACTCTTTGCAGTTTCTCTCCTGCGCCACTGAGATTGAAGCCCTCTTGCTCGAGATGCGCATGATCCGCGATTTCCGCCCGCCCATCAACCTGCAGGCTGAGATCCACGAGCAACCGGCCCGCTACGGCCATGCATGCAATTTGCTCCTCCTGGTTCCCGGCGGCGGCAGCGTTGCGGTTTACTTTCTAAAAGACGGCGCCTTTGTTGCCCGGCACACGGCTCCGCTAGGGCGCGCGCCTTCGAAGAGATTGCGCGATAGGATCAGAACGGTTTATTTTGCGAGTCGGCGTCGCAAGCCGGCGACGACAGAAGAATGGGAGACCGAAATCGTGGTACGCTGGGTTGCCGCGCACAGGAAGCATCTGAACCTCATCGATGTGGACGAGGCAGGCGACCGTAAGGCGGTGTTGCATCGGCTCGAGTCGTACCTGAAGGATCCCGATCGGCTTACGCGCAAGGTCTACTACCGTTGACTGCAAGATCCCGCCGCAGTCTTTGCTGCGTCCTCTGCGTTGATGTTTTGCTTGTGCTTCCCCATCCAACGCGCTGTTTGAGTTGCAGTTTATGCTTTACAGCAATGGTTGTTTTAAGTAACTTGGGCCAACACAGAAATTGCGCATTCCTTAGGTTCTTTGGCCTTCTCGCCCGATTTCCCGGCCTGCCGGCTGCGACCTTCAGCCGGATCATGCGGCCGGAGGAGGATGCAAAGATGATGCTGGCGACTGTCTACAACCCACATGCCAGAGCGGCGGTTATGGCGATCATGTTCTCGCTCGGGCTGCTTCTCGCGCAGGAACCACAGACATCCAACTTCTACGATGTGCACGTCAGCAAGGACGAGCTTTACAGCTACAACAATTTGAAATTCACCGGCGACTACGCCTCGTACGAATCCCCGAAGGGATTTCTGGCGCTAGGCAGAACGGAAGCCGGCGTCACGATCGTGATCGTCCTGGGCGAAGGCACAGTGACCATCGAGGCTCCGGAAGCGGTTCAGGAAAAGTTCAAGGCCGTCATGGGAGCCTATCCCCTGAAAACCACCTTCAAAAACCTTTACATGAGGCTTCATCCCAAGGAGTATGAGGAGGTCTTCGGCAAGCAGTCGCTGACCAAAGTCGCAGATGAAGGTGCGTTCACGGCAGCAAAGCAACTGTTTGATGATCGGTTTGCAAGTTCATATCACGCGGGGCAGAAAGCGCTGCTCCCGCCTTACAAGACGCGCGTCATGGACTTCAACACTGCCAGTCTCGGCCTCGTTACGACAACGGAAGGGTATTGGCTGATACTTCGTAAGTACTCGCCCTACGGCAGCGTCTATCCGAACGACTTCGTGAACCCCAAGCAGAAGTGAAAGAGTAGCGAAGTCAAAAACGAGTTGTGCGCACGCGGCCTCCTGGCCGCTCTTCTGCCGCGCTCGGCGCAGGCGCGTCTCAATCGCTGTACAGCACCTCGATACCTTTGTCCGGAACTGCGATCTTGCGCGGAATGCGCTCGCGGTCGACCCACAGCTGAATCTGCAGCGAGCCCGAATCCACGAGCAAGTGGGTGACGCTTATCTTGTTCCCCCTGACAACGATGGTCTCTTTGTCGACTTCCCTGATTTTCAGCGTTCCGGTGTCCTTGTCCTGAGGTATCACGACCTCGAAATTCTGCGGCGTCTCCTTGCTGTCGTATTTGAACAGGCGGGCCAAAAAGATGAAATGGTGGAAGACGTTGGTATCGAGAATGGTATAGCGGTCGCCCACAAGCAACCCGTTGCGGAAGGAGACGCCATTGCCGCTGTACTCGAAGATCACCTGGTTGGGGGCGAAGGTGCCGCGAATACTTCCTGTTTGGCCGTCAACCTGGCTCTTGAGCTCATAGCTGCGCGGCATGTACCGCCCATCCATCTCCAGCTTGGTCTGCAGCGTCACCTTTTGGGGTCTCTCGCCGGGAGCGCGAAACTCCAGGGTTGAACTGCTTGTCACTGCGTCTTCAGAAGTCACGAGCACATATTTTTCGACGCCGACCTCCCGGCCCTCGGAATAGATCCTGTACTGACCCTCCTGGCGTGAAACCTTCTTCCCGACAGCACGGCCGGTGGCGAGCCCCGAGCAGGAGAATGCCACCAGCGCAACGATGATCTTGGATCTTTCACACATCATCTGGGAAACTCACTGAAAGCAGAAATAGTATATGCCACGATTGCAAGCGCGCAAAAGCGGCTCGGGGTGGGAGAATCAAAAAAGTACTACCGACGGGAGCAGAGAGCCCGCAGAGTTTTTAATATCTCTTACCCTTGATCCCTGCGCCCCCGGCGGCGATATTTTGTGGATTGGGCAGCGTTGCTGAGAGAGAATCAACCGACGGCTCGATGGCCGCGCGGCTCTCGGGCGCCGAACTAAACGAAAGCTCCGGAGGAAACCGATGGAAGAACTGCTCGGGCACCAATTCGTAAACGTAGTAGAAAAGGCGGCCGTGGCCTGTGCCCGCACCATGGGGCTCGGAGACAGACATTACTCCGACCAGGTGGCGACGGAGGCCATGCGCGAGGAGATGCAGACTCTCCCCATAGACGGCACGATAGTCATCGGCGAAGGGGAACGCGACGAAGCCCCGATGTTGTTCATTGGCGAGAAGGTCGGTCGGGGTCCGGGAGACGCTATGCACGAGCATCCGATCGTGGACATTGCCGTCGATCCGCTGGAAGGCACCAACCTTTGCGCAACGGGGTCCAACAACGCCATTGCCGTGCTGGCGGCGTCGGAGAAGGGTGGGCTGCTGAACGCCCCCGACTGCTATATGCAAAAGGTCATTGTCGGACCCTCGAGCCGCGGCGCCATCGATATCGATGCGCCGGTCAAGGACAACCTGAAGGCCATTGCCAAACGCCTGGACCGTGATGTGGAAGACCTCGTGGTGGTGGTTCTCGACCGTCCGAGGCATCAGGATCTGATCCGGGAAATCCGCCAGGCAGGCGCGCGCATCCGCCTGATCGGCGACGGCGACCTTTCGGCCGGCATTTCGGCTGCGGTGGTCGGCACGGGCGTGCACGCGGTCATGGGCATCGGCGGCGCTCCCGAGGGCGTTCTGACGGCTGCAGCCCTCCGCTGCCTGCACGGAGAGATGCAGGCCCGGCTGGTCGTGGCCAAGCCTGATCAGGAGAAGCGCCTCAAGGACATGGGAATCCACGATCTGAAACAGGTCTACCAGACGGAGGATCTCGCTCCCGGCAGGAAGATGATTTTTGCCGCTTGCGGGGTGACCGACGGCGCCCTGCTCAAAGGCGTGCGTTTCTTCGGCGGCGGCGCCCGCACTCACGCACTCATTATGACCCTCGAGTCGCGGAAGATCCGGTTTATCGACTCGGTTCATCTGGAGCATCACGACGTCAAGATCCGCTTCTAATCAACAGCACTGAATGCTAAGTGCTGAGTACTGAGTGCGGCATCAGGAAATTCCGCTTGTTTCCGGGTAGTGAGTATTTAACTCAGTACTCAGCACTCAGTACTCAGTACTTTGTTAGGGCGCGCTTCCAGGCGGCGAAGCTGCCACCGGCGCGCCATGCCTCCAGCGCCCCGATGCCTTCGGCCTCCCCGCCTTGCGAGAGCACATATTCGATCCAAGCCCAGCGCGCAGAAATGGGGCGGATCTCAACCCTGTTTTTCAACGCGGAGCGCAAGCGAGACAGCTTGCTCTCAAGCGACGGGATGGATTCAAATGGGGCTCCATCCAGCGGCGTGTTGCGCTTGGCGACAAAGGGGGATATCGCCAGTGACAACGGAGTAATACGGGCCAGCTCCAGGGAGAAGCGTGCAAGTTCGTCGATGTCCTCGAGCGTCTCACCCGGCAATCCGATCATCTCATAGAGCTTCAAGCGCTCGAGACGGAACTTGCGCGCCAGCTCGGCAGCCCGGATCAGATGGCGCTCGCTGGTCCGCCGTTGAATGGCACGGCGCAGCCGCTGGGACGCACCGTCCGAAGCAGTAGTCAACGTCCGGCATCCGCCCCGGCACAGGAGTTCCACCAGCTCCTCGCTCAGGCGATCCGCACGCAGGCTCGAGATGCCGACTTCCCGCCCGCTCTCCACGATCCGGCGCACAACATCATGGATCTTGGGGTGGTCAGTCACGGCTGCACCAACCAGGCCGACGCGCCGCGCTTGAGCAGGAACAAAGGACAGGACCTTGTCGGGCGGGACAAGCCGCATGCCGCCGTTGGTGGTGCGGCGCATCACGCAATAGGTGCAGCCGCGCGAGCAGCCGCGCTCAGGCTCGATCAGGAACATCGAGCTCAGCACCGTGTTCTTGGTGATGATCTGCGCGCGCGCCGGCAGACGCTCGTCGCCCGCTTTCGCGATCGGCGGCAGGCAGTGGCTCCGGCCAGGCACGTAACACCCGGGAAGCGAGGCAAAGCGGCTGAGAAGCGCCTCGCGCTCCATGGATAAAGCCGCATCCAGGAACGTGTGAATCAATTCCTCAGCTTCGCCGAGGATGATCAGGTCGACAAAAGGCGCCAAAGGCATGGGATTGGAGTAGGTCAGCGGTCCGCCGGCTACGACCAGAGAATGCCTCTCGGTGCGATCCCTGGCTAGAAGAGGGATGCCGCTGAGATCCAACACCTCCAGAAGCCCGGCGATCTCCAGTTCGTAGGAAATCGAGAAAGCAATGACGGGGAAGTCCGCCAGCGGCGTTTCACTCTCATAAGTGAACACCGGCAGGTGCAGGCGCCGATAATCGCCGGCATCGTCGGGCAGAAAGGCGCGCTCCGCAGCGGCGCCGGAATGCTGATGGATTTCGCGATATATGGTTTGGAACCCGAGCGAACTCATGCCCACTGAGTACTGGCTCGGGTAGCAGAGAGCAACACGAAGGGGGGCCTGCACGCGAAGTGTGCCCATTTCCTCGCGCGCGCGCTGTCGCACCTGCGAAACGACATCCCAGGAGTTTACGGCCACTTTTCGCCTGCCTCTCAAACTCCGCGCACGACACCGGGCCAGATAATCTTGTGCAATTGTAGTTGCATGCGAACCGGAAGCCCGCAATCCATGACCCAGCGGGCCAGATCGCTATAGGGAAGCACGTTGTACACGGGGGAGAAAAGCACGACTCCGACCCGCGACGTCAGGTCGAAGCGCACAATGATATCGCATGCCCAATCGAAATCCTCCCGGTTTCCGACCACGAACTTCACTTCATCGTTCCGAGTTAAGTGCTGGATGTTTTCGTAGTTGTTGTGCCTGTGCATGCCGCTGGACGGACATTTCAGATCCATGATCTTGTGCACCCGCGGATCCAGGCCGTGCAGCGGGACATGTCCCCCCGTTTCAACGCAGACAGTGTAGCTGGCGTCGAGGAGCGCCTGGAAGAGATCCCGCACTTCATGCTGGAGCATCGGTTCGCCGCCCGTCACCAGCACCAGCTTGGTCGGGTAAGAGGAAATGGCCGCGAGGATTTCCGAAAGCGACATCTCCTTGCCCTCGACGAAAGCGTACTCCGTGTCGCAATAGGAACACCGCAGGTCGCACGCGGTGAAGCGGATGAACGCGCAGGGCCAGCCCACGAAGCTCGACTCGCCCTGAATGCTGTAGAAGATCTCGTTCACTTTCATGTTGAGAGTTCATTGTATCAGGCGGAGGCCGACCCGTGTAAGCCGGTGCTAAATGCAAAACCACAAAGACCTCAAAGGTTCTTGGGAGCCTTGGTGGTCTTTGTGGTTTGCTTTGAATCTCAGGCTTCTGTGTCATCCGCTTGCAGCCGGATGACCACGACCGTGATATTGTCCGGCCCGCCCGCCTGGTTGGCTGCATCTACGAGCTGGTCCGCCATTTGCTGGGGAGTCTTTCGCTGGGCGGCGAGCGCCTCGTGAATGCTTTCCTCTGAAACCTCGTCCGTCAGGCCATCCGAGCATATGAGATAAACATCGCCCGCACGTCCCTCTCCTCCTTCAATGTCGATGTCGACCTGCGGATGGGATCCGATTGAGCGTGTGATCAGATTCTTCTGCGGGTGCTTGGCCAGATCCGATTTCTTGAGCACACCGTTCTCGTACAGGTGCCAGACGAGCGAGTGATCGCGGGTGAGCTGATCGAGAACGCCGTCGCGCAGTCGGTAGGCGCGCGAGTCGCCCACGTGTGCGACGCAATATTTGTCGTCCTGGAAGAAGAAAGCTGTCAGCGTACTCCCCATGCCTGCCAGGGCGCAGTTCTCGCGCTGGGCTTCAAAAACTCGGGCGTTCGCCTCCAGTGCCGCCAAACGAAGCTTCTCGGCAGGTTCCCCGCTCTCAGCGGCGTGCGCCTTCATCCAGCCGTCGACCGTGGCAGCCGCCAACTGGCTGGCAATCTCGCCGGCTGCATGTCCCCCCATGCCGTCCGCCACCAGAAACAGTCCGGTTTCCGCGTTCGCCACGCAAGAGTCTTCGTTGGTGGTTCTTACTCTTCCCTGGTTGGTCTGGCTACCATACTGAATTCGCAATCGTCACCTGTCAGGCCTGGCGCCCTGAATGCAAGAGTGAACTTATAACATGGGCCAACAGCGGCTTCAAGCTTGCGGTCCGCCCAAAACCCGGCCTGCGAGAATTCGGTGACCGGCACCGAATTGCCTGATTGGTTTTGCACGCATGCAGCCTTCTTCAGGCAATTCGGTGCCGGTCACTGAATTCTCTATGCTATTATTTTTTGTTGCTTGCAGCTAACAGCTTTGCCAGCCGTCAAAGGTCATTCTATGAAGTCGAGGCATTCTCAATCCAAGATCGTCTTGCTCGTGGCTTGCCTGCTCGCATGGGGCGCGAGCTCCGCATACGCCGGCGTCAGCCGCGTCATCCAGGAACGTTATCGCAAGAATTACGAAAACAAGGCGCTCTTCCTGAAGATTCCGATCTTCTCCGAAAAACGGTATGTCTACATCATCGGGCAGAGCTTCCGGAATGATTTGACGCCAGCCGGAACCAGTCCGCGCTTCAAGGTGGGAGACCAGCTGCGCGTGCTCGGCCTCGACTTTGGGGGAGACGAGATCAAGTTCAAGCTGGGCGTCATCGCCGGCCCGACCACAGTGGAGCTTGTCTTCAAGTTCGACGGCCCCTTGCAGGAAAACTTTCCCAACAGCGGAGTCTTTGACAAAGCCTTGGCCGCCACTTTCACGGAAGGACTCAAGTATACCGACCTTGACGACGCCAAGCGCACTTACATCGAGCAGGAATTTGATCGCGTCACGCGCGAGATAGCAACCTCGTCCGGAACCAACCGGGACACAGTCCTGAAGTACGTTGCGCCCCAGCTTCCCGCCTACCAGGACGCGCTGCACGAGATCGAGAACCTCCAGAACAAAAATCAGGAACTCAGCAAACAGGTCGCCCAGGGCCAAGCCGAGAACCGCAAGCTGGATTTGGAATCAAAGAATCAGCAGGCCGAGATTGTCCGGCTGCGCAACCAGACGAAGAGCCTGCAGGAGAAGATCGACAGCTCCACTTCCCAGCTGCTGAAACTCAACGAGGATCTGCTCAGCGCCAAAGGCGTCTCGCAGAGCTACCAGCGGGAACTGGCCAACCTGGAACGTTCGCTGAAGATCAGGGTCGACCCCAACCGGGACCTGGCTTCCCAGATCGCCGGGCTGGGGCAGGTGATGCAGAGGATTCAGAAGGAAAACGATGATCTGCAAGGCGAGAATGCGTCGCTTCGCTCCTATCTCGAAAAGGAGCAGGCCGACAATGTCAAGCTGTCCGGAGAGAACCAGGATCTCAAGAACTCGGTCCGGCAGAAGGACGACACCATCAAGACCCTGACGTCGAAGGAGGATTCGCTCGCCCGCCAGTACTTCTTGCTCAAGCAGACGAAGGATAATCTGGAGAACGTCGCGCTTTCGGTCTCGAACCTCAACACGCACGTGATGGAAGAGAAGACGGAGGGCGGCGTTCAATTCGGCAAGATCGACGCCTATCTGGGAGACATACTGCTCGGTTCGTTCGAGTGGCGCCTGCCGGAGCGCATGAACTCCAACCAGGAAAAAGACGGAGAGGCGTCCTTCTCGACAGAATCGATCGACTATATCCGCGTGACACCCACAGAGCGGCAAATTCGGCAATCGCTTGGCGAACGACTGAAGCTTCGTGTGAGCCTGGTCTCTCGCTCCGACTCAATGGAAGTGAAGCCCGAAAAGGAGAGCACGCTGCAGGAGGTCGGCGAGAGGGACCGCGCCACGTGGCGCTGGCGCATCCTCAACCGAGGAACCATGGACAGCCGCCTGCTAGTAACCGCGCAGCTGGTCAACAAGAATGGCGATGCTATTCCTCTCATCCAGGCCGAGGAACTCATAGCGTCCTCCAACCTGGTGCGGCAGGTGCGAAATTACCTCCAGCCGATTCCGCTGACTCTCGGCGCCGTGCTCGGTTCGCTGCTTGTGTGTATCGCCGGCCTGTTCAGGCGCGTGAGTCATGCCGGCCCGGCGAGGGATCAATCCCTGCTGGAGATGCCTCCCGGCGGTCGGAAGCAGCTTTAGAGGGAATTACGGGAAATTCCCGGCGGTCCGGGTGATCTTCGCGGTTTGGCTAATCGCTGCCCTTGATGTGGAGCGCTGCCAGCCGGCGCACCATGTTCGCATCGCTCGGTTTGAGAAGCCGGAAATTGTACTTCTTGTTGTTGCGGGTGCGAATTGAAATCTCGTCTCCCTCCACGGTGAAGCTGCGCAGGCTCGAGTACGCCTCGAAGAAACTGTGGTCCGTCTCGGTGGTCTTGAATTCGACCCCCTCATCCGTGATGCGCAGAGTTCCGCGGCAGCTCGAAAACACGTGCTTGTGCTCGACTGCAAATGGGGTTGCCTGCATCGCATTCAACCGCATGCGCTCCTGCAGATCTTGAATCGTGCCTTGGAGCCGCTCGGGGGTGTACTTGTCCGCGCCCCCCAAGGCCTTCGCCTGCTCCAGATGCGCGACCGCCTGCGCGAGGTCGCGGCGGTGCCGGTCGTAGAGGAATCCGAGGTTGAGATGCGCGTAGACATTGCTGGAATTGATTGAGAGGCACTTCTCGAAATTGAGAATGGCGGTGTCGAGCTGTTGTTGGTCCTGGTAGATGGCCCCAATGTAGAAATAGGCTTCGTCACTGTTGGGCTCCAGCTTCAGATACTCTTGCCACTCCGCCAGGGCTTTATCACGCGCGCCGGACCGATAGGCATTGGTGGCTGACGATCGCAGGTTGGCAAGCTTTTCCCGGAATTGCTGCTGTTCCTCCTGCTGCCGCTGGAGGCGTTGCTGCTCCGCCCGCGCAGTCTCAGCCAGCCTGGCTTCGACCATCACAAGGCGCGAGGCGCTGTATTTGTCGTCCGGGAAGTACTGCAGAACCAGCTTAAAATCGTTGCGGGCCCCCTGCAGATCTCCGCCGTTGAGCCTGGTATCGCCACGATTCTGAAGCGTCTCCATGAGGTGCTGCACGGCGCCCTGCGCATACACGTTCTTCTTGTCGAGACGCAGGATGCTGCGCAACGCGTCCCAGGCATTGTCCTTTTCAGGCGGCAGCAGCACTCCCGCCTTCAAAGCGGCTTCCGCTTTGTTCTTCAAGTCTTCGATCTGCTTCTCCCGGTCCTTTACGCTGGCATCGATCTTTGCCGAAATGTCGGTCAGGCGTTCATTAATCGCAATGTCGTTGGGAAAGATAAGGGAGAGGCTCTTGTACTCGTTCTCAGCCGACAGCCAATCTTCGCGCACGTAAGCGAGATCCGCTTTCTGGCGCACCGTTTCGGCCAGCTTGGCCTTAACGTCGCTGGCGTACGCGTTGGCGGGGTCGATCGCCAGCATCTTGTCGGCAAAGCAGAGCACGTTATAATCGTCCGGCGGCGGCAAAAAAATGCCTTCATTCTGGGCGCTCTCCAACTTCTTCTTCCAGGACTCAAGCTCGGCAAGCTGCTCGTTGGTCAGCTTGGCAACCAGCGGCTTCAACGTCAGGTGGATGTTTTCGGTGGAGTAGGGCATCACTTCCACTTGTTGTACGGAATCCTCGTAGCCGTCCTTGACCGCCTTCACCTGGTGTCCCCCCGCTCTTAGATCTCCAAGAGTGACCGTGGATGTGCCGCGCTGCTTCCCGTCCACAAATACCGTGGCTTCGGTCGGGGTGGTCTTCACAACCAGATTGCCGTACTTCGGCTTCAGGTAGAGGTAAGAGAAAACGGCAACAAAACAGACGATGCCCGTCAGCACGAGGATGGCCAGACCGAGCAACAGGGTTTGCACCTTGATTTGCGCTGGCTCGTCGGGATACGCTGCCGTCTCGGCTCCACCCCTGGGCCCCGGCTGCAGTTCGCTGCCGTCAACGGGACAAAACACGAAGGAATCGGGATAAACATTACGGCACTTGGAGCACTGTTTCATCAGAGCTAAAATAGCACACCCGGCTCAGGCAGGTGAAGAAATTGGCTGTCGCGCGGGAAGCCGGATCATAGCAGCCCGCGTCGTTGCCAGAATCGGCTATTGCAACACCTCGGAGGATTGTGCATCGTGGCTGGCGCGCACGAACTCACGCGGCCGAAGATCCTGGAACTCGGCTGCGGCCGGACTAAGCATCCGAATGCCGTCGGCATTGATCGGATTGCCCTCCCCGGCGTCGATGTCGTCCACGACCTCAACCGAAGCCCGTACCCGTTTGAGGACAACACCTTTGACGAGGTCCACGCCACCCACGTGATCGAGCACCTGGACTCCATCCTCGCGGTGATGGAGGAAATACACCGGATCACCAAGCCGAACGCCCGCGTCGTCATCATCACTCCCCATCACAGCGACGCCATATCCTGGCAGGATCCTACCCACAAATGGCATCTGAACTCTTATTCATTCAGCTATTTTGAGCCGACGTACCACACCAATTACTACACGGCAGCCCGATTTCGAATAAAGAGCAGACACATTGAGCTGGCGTCGATCTGGAAGAGGCTGGGAGTTCAGTATCTGGTCAATCTCGACAACCGGTTGCCGGCTCTGCGTTTCCTAAGAAAGCTCTGGGAACAGCACCTCTGTTACATGATGCGCGGAAAACAGCTGACCTTTGTTCTCGAAACCGTCAAACCTTAAAGGACGCCTAAAGCAATTCTTTTGCGTTTACTCAGGCACTAAACAAACCCGAGAAGCTCACAGCACGCCAGCCTTGGCGCGAGCTAGAAATTCTCCTCCACCGGGGCGGCCCATCACCTTCCCCTCGCGGGCGATGATCTTGCCGCGCTGGATCACGAGCCAGGGGGAACCGTGCGTCCTCAGCCCTTCGTAGGCGCAGTAGTCGACTCGAGAGAGCGCGATAGCTTTCGAGAGGATCTGATCAGTCCTGGGGTCGAAGACCACCAGATCAGCGTCGCTCCCCACCGCGATGGTCCCCTTGCGGGGCAACAAGCCGAACAGCCTGGCCGGCGAGGTGCACAGCAAGTCCACCAAGCGGTTGATCGAGATCTTGCGACTCTGGACTCCGGCCGAACTGATCGCGGACAGGCGCTCCTGCACGCCGGAGAAGCCTCGTGGCGCCTGGACAAAGCTGTCCTTGCCAAGGTCTTTCTGACCGGCATAGTTAAAGGCGGTGTGGTCGCTCCCGATGACTTGGATGTCTCCCGAGTTCAGAGCCTTCCAGAGAATCTCCTGATGCCAGGCGGGTCGCAGCGGAGGGGTTACGTAGTACTTGATGGCTTCGTTTTCCTCATAGCGCTCGCTGTTGAGGAGAAGGTAGTGCGGGCAAGTCTCAGCATAGACCTCCTGGCCGCGATCCCGCGCCGCCTTGACCTTTTCGAGCGCGTGCGCCGAGGAAAGGTTAGTAAGACAGACGGGAGTGCGCGCGAGGTCGGCCAGGGCGATCGTGCGCGCGACTGCTTCGGCTTCCGCTTCCGGAGGCCGGACCGCCGGGAGATACTTCGCGGAGCTCTTCCCTTCCGCCGACAAGCGCCGCCAGAGCAGATCGATGATCTCCCCGTTCTCGGCGTGAACGCAGGCAAGCCCGCCCGCCGCAGTCACGCGCTGCAGGAACTCCAACATGGTCGCGTCGGTGACGCGGCGCTCGCCCGTCCATTCCAGCGATATCTTGAAGCTCGTGACGCCGGCCTCCACCATCGCAGGAATTTCACCGAGGACGGCGTCATTCACCTCGGCCAGGGCAATGTGGAATCCGTAATCGACGATGGCGCGCGGCTCGGCTTTGGCCTTCCATGCTTCCAGCGTTTGAGCCAGGGTTGCCCCAGGCATTTGCTGGGCGTAATCGACGACGGTTGTGGTTCCTCCTGCGGCAGCGGCTGCCGTTCCGGTTTCGAAGTCGTCCACCGTCGTCATGCCGTCGACTTGAGTATCGATGTGGGTGTGGATATCCACCGCGCCGGGCAAGACCCATTTTTCCGCCGCATCGACAATCTCGCTGGCGATCTTGGATATCTCTCTTCCGATCTCAGAAATGATGCCATTCTTGACCAGGATATCAGCCTTGTACGTTTCCGTGGCAGTAATGATGGTCCCATTCTTGATCAAGGTCGTCATAGGCTCTCCAGCACGCGCAAATAGGGCGGATCACTTTCCCGGCTTCCCCACAGCAGTCTCGAATATAAAGCGCTGGAAAAGTGACCTGTCGCCTTTGCACGCATGCGTAACCGTATTTGAGAAACAGGGTGCAAGCATTGTTGCCTTGCCTCTTGCACTCGGTGTTCTTGACCCAGAGGAATGCGTGAAACGGCGACTGGGATACACACGAGGCTGCATGAAGCGCTTCTTCCAGAAGATCGAAGGCGGTTGCGCAGAATACGGCGACGGGCTTGCGGGGCGATGCGCCGTCGGGGGCGTCTCCGCGCGCCAGCGAGGCAAGCGAGAGGTCGAACTATGCCTGCTGGAGCTGACTCAGAGAGCGATCTAACAGGCGGATAGCGTCGTCTACGTCCCTTCTGGTGCATGTCAAGGCCGGGGAGATGCGGATCACGTTTCCGTAGAGCCCCCCCTTGCCAAGGATCAAGCCGTTGTTCTTTGCCAGGTCCATCAACCGGCGTATTTCCTCAACCGCCGGCTGTTTGGCCTTGCGATCCCGTACCAGCTCCACACCCTGCATGAGGCCCATCCCGCGGACCTCGCCGATAATGAGGTGCTTGTCCTGCAGCTCCTCGAGGCGCTCTCTCAAATACTGTCCCACAACCCGTGCGTTCTCGAGCAGGCCTTCTGATTCAATCAGATCGATCGTGGCCTTCGCCGCGCGGGCGGAAACCGGATTGCCGCCGAACGTGGAGATGGTCAAACCCTTTAGTGAATCAGCGATTTCGGGAGCAGCAATCGTGGCCCCGGCCGGGAGCCCGTTGGCCAGCCCTTTTGCCATAGTGAGGATGTCGGGCTGGACGCCCCAGTGCTCGATGCCGAACCATTTCCCTCCGGTCCGGCCCAATCCCGTCTGAACTTCGTCGCTGATGAAAACGCCGCCGTACTTGCGGATGATCTCCGCTACGATCAAAAAGTACTCCTTGGGTGGGGTGATGAAGCCACCCACGCCCTGTATCGGTTCAGCAATAAAGGCCGCCAGCTGCCCGCTGGTAGCCGTGCGAATCATCTCCTCCATTGGTGAAAAAACTCTTTTGCAGACGCCCCGGCGTGATTGCGGCGAGCTTCTCAGCCAGCTCTACCTGAGGCGCGGTCAGAAACAGGGTCGATGTGTGCTGCAGCGTGCGCGCCTGCTCCACCAGAGCGTCCGTTATCTTGTCATTGCAGTGTCCCGCGATAACCGTGAGGATGCCGCCGAAGAAGTCGAGGTATTCCCGCCCTTCCGTGTCATAGAGGCAGAGGCCCTTGCCGCGTACAACCGCCAGCGGCTCGGAATAGTAGGTGATGACCGCGGGGAAAAGGAAGCGCTTCTGCTTCTCCAAAATCTCCTGTCCTGCTCGCTCCATGGACCCGCCTCCGTCGTCCGCGTCTTGCCGGCAGCAGTTTCGATCCGACTCGACTGCCGCCCTCACCTCATTCCTCATGAGCCCCATTCATCCGCTATGGCCGCTTCTGTTTCCTGTCGGGCGCTCGGCAGGTTGAAGCCCCGTCTCGTTAGCACGATTATATCAGATGCTTGCGGCGTCGCGTTCCAAAACCGCGGAATACACGAGAGATCTTCATGTATCTTGTGTGTTTCGTGGTTGCTGTTTTGCGGCCGACGGGCCGACTTGATGGAGCCGGGCAAATGTACTAGCATGCGCAGTTGCGAGGTTAGATCCAATCATTGCAGGAGGCCGTTATGCCGGGTACCGAATCCAAAACAAAAGTTCGGGCGCCGCGGGGGACCAACCTGAGTTGCAAGGGCTGGCATCAGGAAGCCGCAATGCGCATGCTGATGAACAACCTTGACGAGGAGGTGGGTGAGCGGCCCGATGAACTGATCGTCTACGGCGGCAGCGGCAAGGCGGCCCGCAACTGGGAGTGCTACCACGCCATCGTCGCTTCCCTGCAGAAGCTGGAAAATGATGAGACGTTGCTCGTGCAGTCGGGCAAGCCCGTCGGCACCTTCCGCACCCACGAGTACGCGCCCCGCGTCCTCATCGCCAATGCCAACCTGGTAGGAAACTGGGACAACTGGACTGAATTCCGGCGCCTGGAGGCACTGGGCCTTATGATGTACGGGCAGATGACGGCGGGGAGCTGGATCTACATCGGCAGCCAGGGGATTCTCCAGGGTACTTACGAGACCTTCGCCTCCATGGCGCGCAAGCACTTCGGTGGCAGCCTGCGCGGCAAAGTCTTGCTCTCCGGCGGGCTCGGCGGCATGGGCGGGGCCCAGCCCTTGGCGGCCACCATGGTCGGTGCTGCTTTTCTCGGCGTGGAGGTAGATCCAGAGCGAATCCAGAAACGGCTGCGCACCAAGTATTGCGAGCGCATCTCTTATGATCTAGACGAAGCTTTGGCCCTGGTCGAGGGCGCGGCGCGCAAAAGGGAGGCAATCTCTGTGGGACTGGTCGGCAACTGCGCTGAAGTTCTCCCGGAGCTGGTGCGCAGGGGGTTCACTCCTGATGCCCTCACCGACCAGACCAGCGCCCATGATCCGCTCAATGGTTACGTTCCTGCGGGCGTCACTTTAGAAGAGGCTGCCCGCTTGCGGAAGGAAAGCCCCGACGAATACTTGCGCCGCAGCATGGATTCGATCGCCACCCACGTGCGCGCCATGCTCGAGATGCAGAAACGCGGCGCCGTCACTTTCGACTACGGTAACAACATCCGCGGCCAGGCGCTCAAGGCCGGCGTGGCGAACGCGCTCGATATCCCTGGATTTGTCCCCGCTTATATCCGCCCGCTCTTCTGCGAGGGGCGCGGCCCGTTCCGCTGGGCGGCGCTGTCGGGCGATCCGGCAGACATCGCTGCAACCGACGACCTTGTGATGGAGATGTTCCCGGAGAACGAATCACTCTGCCGGTGGATCCGGCTTGCGCGCGAAAAGATCCGCTTCCAGGGCCTGCCGGCGCGCATCTGCTGGCTGGGCTACGGCGAGCGCGCCGCTTTTGGCTTGCGTATCAACGAGCTGGTCGCACGTCGAAAAATTCAGGCGCCGATCGTCATCGGACGCGATCACCTCGATTGCGGCTCGGTCGCTTCGCCATACCGTGAAACCGAATCAATGAAGGACACTTCCGATGCGGTAGCCGATTGGCCCATCCTGAACGCCCTTCTCAACACCGCCAGCGGCGCCTCGTGGGTGTCGTTCCACGACGGCGGCGGCGTGGGCGTCGGCTATTCAATGCACGCCGGCCAGGTGACCGTAGCCGACGGCACCGCCGAGATGAATCGCCGGATTGAACGCGTGCTCACGAACGATCCCGGCATCGGCATCGCGCGCCACGCGGACGCAGGCTACGACAAGGCGAAAGACTTCGCCCGCCGCAAAGGCATCAAGATTCCGATGGGTTCGGCATAACCGCGAAACACGCGGGACATGCAAATCTGTGTTCTATTGCGGGCTGCGTGCATTTCGTGGTTGCTGGTGTGAAATAGTCCCGCCCCTTCAGAAACATTCTTTGTCAGTCGGTCGCACTGCATCCTTCGTCGATATCCCGGAGGTGGATACGAGCGAGGCAAAATCGAGCTTGCAGATCGATCTGAGGGAGAGGGGATCCAGACTCGCGGAGCTTGCGCTGAATTCGGACCATTTCAATGTGGGCTTCGAGAGACTGCGCCTCGGCGATTACATTATCAATCAAGCCGTCCTGGTTGAGAGAAAGAGTAGTGATGATCTGGCTGCATCCATCATCGACGGCCGGCTCTTCCGACAGGCCAGGGCGATGGCGCGCAGTCCGCTTCGCGCAGTCTTTTTACTGGAAGGACCGGGCGAATCGGCGCTGTTGAAGCTGCACCCCCACTCCATCCTGGGCGCGTGCATCTCGCTCGCCGTGACGTGGCGCCAGCCGTTGCTGATCAGCAGAAGCCCGGAAGAATCCCTGCTCATATTCAGATTCATAGCAGAGCAGGTGCAAGGGCTCGATGTCCTCGAACTGACCCGATGCGGTTACAGGCCGAAACGTTCTTTGCGGCGGAAACTCTTCGTATTGCAGGGACTTCCCGGAGTCGGCCCCAAGCTTGCAGCTTCCCTCCTGAGCCATTTCGCCTCCGTAGAGAAAGTAATGGCGGCTGATGCAAGTCAGCTAAGGCAGGTCCGGGGCTGCGGGCCCAAGAAAGCTGCCGCCATCCGCCAAGTCCTTGAGTAACCCGAGAGAACGGAGCCAGAAATCGTCGTTGCGGTTTAGGCTGTGGGGCGGCTACTGGACAGTGGTGCCGGTGGGTTTGCCCATGCCGACCTGCTTCTCGCGCTGCGCCTGAAGCGCCTGGATCAAGCCGTCGACGATCTGATTCGGAATCACCAGCACAACCCGAACGGGCGCGGGCAGGGTTCCGGTCTTTTGCATCCGCAGGGCTTCTTCGTCATTCAAGGGCCCCACCACATCGCAGAAGGTGAGGGTGCAATCGATCGGCGAGATGCTCACCTGCACATAGTTCGCGTAAACCCGGGGTGAGCTCTTCGTGTAGTCAGCAATGATCTGCACGGGTCTTTCTTCTGAAGTCATGGTTTGCTCCGATGTATCTGCCCGCTCCTGGACTCGGGACCTGATGCAAAAAGCTCATTCCCCTGAAACCCCATCCAGGAACAGGGGGACTGGAACTCCTCAAATGAAGAATGACGAGCGACGAGTGACGAATGAAATAATAACACTAGCCACTCGTCATTCGTCACTCGACACTCGTCACTTCATTTCAGACGCTCGATGTCGGCTCCCAGCCCGGCCAGCTTGACCTCGATGTGGTCGTAGCCGCGGTCGAGATGGTAGACGCGGTCGATGACAGTCTCGCCTTTGGCAACCAATCCCGCGAGGACCAGTGATGCGCTCGCCCGCAGATCCGACGCAAGCACTTTGGCGCCAGTCAGGCTTCTGCCGCCCTTGACGACTGCGCGCCGCCCGTCGATCGTGACCTCCGCTCCCATGCGGACCAGCTCCTGCGCGTGCATGAATCGGTTCTCGAAGATCGTCTCCGTGATGACGGCAGTTCCCTCCGCTTGCGTCATCAAGGCCATGTACTGGGCCTGCATGTCGGTGGCAAAGCCGGGATAGGGCTGCGTGGTCACATCTTGCGACCGGATCGGGTCGCGGCCGCGCACTCGGACGATGTCCTCCCCAGCGATTTCAACGTCAGCGCCAGTATGGGTCAGTTGCGCCAGCAAGGACGACATGTGCTGGGGCCGGCAGCCGGTGATTTCCACACTGCCCCGCGTGATCGCCGCCGCAGTGGCGAAAGTTCCCGCTTCGATCCGGTCAGCAATGATGCGGTGGCGGCACCCATGCAGCTCCGAGACGCCCTGGACCCGGATCGTGCGCGTGCCGTCGCCCTGGATGCGCGCGCCCATTTTTCTGAGGAGGTCAGCCAGGTCCACGACTTCCGGCTCGCACGCGGCGTTGTCCAGCACCGTCTCGCCCCGAGCCAGGCAGGCAGCCATCATCAGATTCTCGGTGCCCGTGACTGTGACCGTGTCCATGAAAATATCCGCACCCGCCAGGCTGGCGCAGCGGGCTTCCACATAGCCATGGACGATCTCACATTTTGCCCCCATCTTTTCCAGGCCCATAAGATGGAGGTTCACCGGGCGCGCACCGATGGCACAGCCGCCGGGAAGGGATACGCGCGCGAATCCGAAACGACCCACCAGCGGGCCAAGGACCAGGATGGCGGCACGCATGGTTTTTACCAGCTCATAAGGCGCTTCCTGCGAACTGACCTTGTCGGCGCCGAACGCAGCCACACCGTTTTCTTTCAACTCCGCCTTCACTCCCATCTCTGAAAGGAGCCTGCGTGCCGTAAAGATGTCTTGGACGTGCGGGACGTTCTCAAGCTCGACGGTTTCCGGCGTGAGCAGCGCAGCAGCCATGGCAGGAAGGGCCGCGTTCTTGGCCCCGCTTATTTCAACCCGGCCGGCAAGCGGTGTGCCGCCTCGAACTCGAATCTTGTCCATGTCGCCTCTCCGTCAGTCTCAGTGGCATCGCCCGCAAGGAAGAACCTTGCGACGAATCATGCGCAACTCACGAAGTTCTTTCGCTCACACACGCATGCGGCCCGCGACAATGCAGCGGGAGATCCGCTGCAGATCTTCGACGATTTGATCCGGAGCCAGGCCCTCGCGCTTTACGAGCTCAACGACTTCGCCCGCTTGTCCCGCTCCCACTTCCAGCAGCAGGCGGCCCTCGGGCAAAAGACGCGCTGCAGCCTGCGGAATCAATCGACGGTAGACCTCAAGCCCCGACTCTCCGCCGAACAGAGCCTGGTGAGGCTCATACTCACGGACCAAACGGGGCAGCTCCTCCATTTCCGAACCGGGAATGTAAGGGGGGTTGCTGAGAATGAGACCAAAAAGCGGCCGCGCCGGAAAGCACTCCAGCAGATCGCAACAGGCGAACCCGATGCGCGCGCCGACGCCAAGCCGATTTGCATTTTCGCGAGCTACGGCCAAGGCTTCCCGCGAGATGTCGGTCGCCCAGCCGGTCGCGTGCGGTATTTCATGCCCCACAGAGATCGCAATGCACCCGGAGCCGGTCCCAACATCCACAAAACGCACGCCTCCCTCACACGCACGCGCCAGATCGAGCGCTTTTTCAACCAAAATCTCGGTCTCGGGCCGGGGAATCAAGACGCCGGGCATCACCCGAAAGGGGAGTCCGTAGAACTCCCGTTCGCCCGTCAGGTATTGCAGCGGTTCGCCCGACGCGCACCGCCGCACCAGCGCCTGGAATCTCTCCCAGTCTACACAAGCCAGCCGATCGTGAAGGTGACCGAGGAGCCGCGTTCGCTCCCAACCCAGGATATGTGCCAGCAGCACCTCGGCCACGAGCCGCGGGGAATCCACTTCGGCCCCTCGTAACTCTGCGACCGCCCAATTGAGCGCAGCACTGGCAGTGGCGGGCCGCTCTTCCTCGTTGCACTCCGAGTTCATACCGTCCATTCGTATGGTGACGAATCACGCGTGACGAGTGACGAATTGACCACGGTTCGTCAACCGTCATTCGAGAACAGCCTGCTTCAACTTTTCAGCCTGAAAATGAATGATCAAGGCCTCGATGACGGAACCTATCTCGCCTTCCAAGATGCCGGAGAGATCATGAACGGTTAATCCAATCCGGTGATCCGTCACGCGGTTTTGCGGGAAGTTGTAGGTCCGGATCTTTTCACTGCGATCGCCGCTGCCCACCTGGCTGCGCCGGTTCTCTGCAATGGACCTCTGCTGCTCCTGCAGGGCGATGTCATACAGCCGCGAGCGCAGCACCCGCATTGCCTTGTTCCGGTTCTTGACCTGGGACTTCTCGTCCTGGCAGGAAACGACCAGTCCCGTCGGGAGGTGAGTGATGCGCACCGCCGAATAGGTCGTGTTGACAGACTGGCCTCCCGGTCCGGAAGAGCAGAATGTGTCGGTGCGGATGTCTTTGGGATCGATGACAATGTCGACATCGTCCGCCTCGGGCAGGACCGCGACGGTCGCGGCCGAGGTGTGGATGCGGCCGCTGGCCTCCGTGGCCGGCACTCGTTGGACGCGATGCACGCCGCTCTCATACTTGAGCTTGCTGTAGACGCGCTCCCCTTCGACGATCGCGACGATCTCTTTGTATCCACCCACCTCGGAGAGATGTTCCTCCGTAACCTCCACCCGCCAGCCACAGCGCTCGGCATAGCGTGCGTACATCCGGAAAAGCTCCGCGGCAAAGAGCGTCGCCTCATCGCCTCCCGTGCCGGCGCGGATTTCGAGCAGAACGTTCTTTTCGTCGTTGGGATCTTTAGGCATCAGCAGGAGCTGGAGTTCTTTCTGGCAGGCGCTCGCGCGCCCCTCGAGCATCCCCAGCTCCTCTTCGGCAAGCTTCCGCATCTCCTGGTCCGCCTCTGCGTGGAGCATTGATTTGGTCTCCTCGATACTGTGCAGCAGATCCTTGTACTCCCGGAACTTCTCAACGACCTCGCTCAGGTCCCGGTGCGCCTTTGCGTACTTCTGGTAGGCGGCCGGATTGGCGAGCACGGCCGGGTCGGCCAACTGCCGGTTGAGCTCTTCGAATCTTTGCTCGAGTTCGTTCAGCTTGTCGATCATAGGACTGTTCGCAGCGATTATAGGATATTTCCCGGGATCCAGCCAGGAGGCGGATGCGCACGAAAAGCTGCTACGCGGCAGCCTGAGCCTCGCGGGCTTTGATGCTGTCGAGTGCGAGGGCTTCCTGCAAAGCGCGGATTGCGACTTCCAACTGATCGTCGCCAGGCTCTTTGGTGGTGATGCGCTGCAGCGTCAGGCCCGGAAGAACCACCAGCCGAAAGAATCCCTGCCGGCAGCGCGGGGCCGAGAAGCGGATCAGCTCATAAGACAGCCCCGAGATGACCGGGATCAGCAGCACACGCGACAAGAAGATAGCCCAGAAGGCGTGGAACTTGAAGATCGAAAAGACCGCGATGCTGACCACCATCACAAACAGCAGGAAACTGGTGCCGCAGCGTGGATGCAACGCCGACTTTTTGCGTGCGTTCTCGACCGTCAGTTCTTCGCGCGCCTCCCAGGCGTAGACCACCTTGTGCTCGGCGCCGTGATACTGAAAGACGCGCTTGATATCCTTCATCTTGCTGATGAAGAAAATGTAAGCGAGGAAGAAGACAACCCGGATCGCACCGTCCACGAGATTGAACACGAACCAGTTTTGGATGGCTGCAAAGTAGCCCTTCAGCCAGGTTGTAATCCAAAGCGGCGCCAGGATGAAGATGACGGCCGCGGCGATCGCGGCCGCCGTCATGGACAGCGCCACCAAAAACCATCCACTCTCCTGGCGGCCGTCGCCGGCCGGAACTGCACCCGTGGCACCGGACTTAGGCGCAGCATCGGCCATGGCCGCGTTGAACGAATAGTTCAGCGTCCGGATGCCCAGAACCAGCGACTGCAGCAGCACGGCGAAGCCGCGGATGACCGGCCAGGTGAGAGGCTTCCAGAGATCAGCCAGGCGGCGCACAGCCTCTTGCTTGATCGTGATCGAACCATCCGCGCGCCGGACTGCCACCGCGTAAGCGTGCGGCGTGCGCATCATGACGCCTTCGATCACCGCTTGCCCGCCGACGAGAACGTCTTCGGGAGAGCCTTTCTTGCCGTTAGCTGGCATGGAGGAGTCCTGATTCGGGCGGTGCCGCTATTGCAGGCCGTACTTTTTCTGGAAACGTTCAATGCGGCCGGCGGTGTCAATCAGCTTCTGCTTGCCGGTAAAGAACGGGTGGCACGCTGAGCAGATCTCCAGGCGGATCTCTTTCTTGGTGGAACGGGTCTCGAATTGATTGCCGCAAGCGCAACTGACCAGCACCTTGTAATACTGCGGGTGAATATCCTTTTTCATGCTTTCCTCACAAAACACGTAATAATAGCATAGCAGGCGGAAATCGGCCTGGAAATTCGGTGACGGTCACCGAATTGCGTGAAAAAAGTTGCCTCCGCGCAAAACCAACCGGGCAATTCGGTGACCGTCACCGAATTTCCCTCCGTGGTCTGCCGCTAAATTCCAGAAAAGCTTGTACTTGACAATGCCCAGGGGCTGGGGTATAAAAACATCCCTGTATTTCTTGTGATCGAAGGAATGATGACCCTTGGATTTATTGCAGGCTTGGCATTTAAACCCTACGGCTAACCCGCTTCTATTCCCGCCAGATCACAAAGCAATTATAGTGGTTGAAAAGATCCTGAGCCGGTTTGGTGCAAGCCAGTTTGGGTCGCATTAGGAGGAGAGAATGCCATTTGATGTTAACGACGCGCCGACGCCCGCAGGCGGTTCTGCGGAAGGAAGCGCTCCGTCCCACCCCCAGTCCCCTGCAGGTGGCGATCAGCATGAAGAGAACAATTTTGAAGCCCTTCTCGCAGCGCACGAGGGAAGGACCCAGAGCTTCTCCGAAGGAGAAGTGATCCGTGGAAAGGTCATCGCCATTTCGGGTGGCGGAGTCATTGTCGATGTAGGCTTCAAGTCCGAGGGCATCATACCTATCGAGCAGTTCACGGACGAACAGGGCCGGGTCACCGTCAAGGTCGGCGACCCTGTCGATGTGTTTCTGGAACAGACGGAAGATTCTGAAGGCTACGTCGTTCTGTCACGCGAAAAAGCGGAGCGCATGAAGATCTGGGACGAAATCGAGCGCGCCTACCGCGAAGGAACCACGGTCAAGGGCCGGGTGATTGAGCGCATCAAGGGCGGTCTTGCGGTCGACATCGGCGTGCGGGCATTTCTGCCCGGATCGCAGATCGACCTGCGGCCGGTCCGGAATCTGGACAGCCTGCGCGGCGAAGAGTTCGAGATGCGTGTCATCAAGGTCAACAAGAAGCGCGGTAACATCGTGCTGTCCCGGAAGGCCGTCCTGGAAGAGTCGATGAAAGAGGAGAAGGCAAAGACACTCGAGGTGCTCGAGGATGGAAAAGTCATGGAGGGCGTGGTCAAGAACATCACCGATTACGGCGCCTTCATCGACCTGGGCGGCGTCGACGGGCTTCTTCATATCACAGACATGTCCTGGGGACGCGTCAATCATCCCTCCGAACTCTTCTCGGTGGGCGACAAGCTGAAGGTAAGAGTCATTAAGTTCAACCGCGAGGATGGCCGCGTCTCGCTGGGCTACAAGCAGCTTAGTGAGGATCCCTGGCTACACGCCGACATTCGTTACCCCAAGAACATCCGTACCCAGGGGAAGGTTGTCAGCCTAACCGACTACGGAGCGTTCGTCGAGCTGGAGCCCGGCATTGAGGGCCTGATTCACATCTCGGAGATGACCTGGAACAAGCGCGTGAAGCACCCCTCCAAGATCGTGAGCGTGGGCGACATGGTTGAGGTTGTGGTCCTGGACATCGACATCGAAGCGCGGCGCATCTCGCTCGGCTTGAAGCAGACGGAACCAAATCCGTGGGACGTCATTGAAGCGCGTTATGCTCCCGGCACGGTCATCACCGGCAGGGTGCGCAACGTCACCGACTTTGGCGCCTTCATCGAGGTCGAGGAGGGCATCGATGGGCTGGTCCACGTATCCGACATGTCCTGGACCAAGCGCATCAAGCACCCGTCGGAGATGCTCAAAAAGGGCGACGAAGTCCAGGCCGTCATACTCAGCATCGACGCGGCCAATCAAAAGCTCAGCCTCGGCATCAAGCAACTCGAACCGGATCGCTGGGAAGATTGGTTCAGCCGTCACACCCTCGGGCAAGTCGTGCGCGGCAAGATCGTGCGCATGACCAATTTCGGTGCCTTTGTGGAGCTGGAAGAGGGAATCGAGGGCCTATGCCACGTGTCCGAGTTGGACGATAAGCATGTCGAGAAGCCCACGGAGTTCCTGAATGTCGGACAGGAAGTCGAAATGAGAATCATCAAGCTCAACCTGCAGGAGAAGAAAATCGGGCTGAGCTTGAGGGCCATGAAAGAGGAAGAGCCCCGGCTGGAGTTTACCTCCTACATGGCGTCGGCCGACTCGGGCAACGCATCGATGGGAGAGCGTCTCGGTGATCAATTGCAGCGATTGAAGAAACCCAGCGCCGACTGATCCGCAGTCGGCAGGACTAGAGCCCATGCCTGAACGGCGATCCAATTGGTTACTGTGGCTGGTGGTAGGCGGAGGCGCTCTGCTGTTTTTTGCCCTCTGCCTCCTGGCGTTCGCTCTGTATCTTTCCGGCAGCACCGGCCCATCATTTTCTTTCTCAAACAACCAGGTGGCGGTGATCGAGCTGGAAGGGATCATTTTCGATTCCAAGGATTTCATCCAGCAGCTCAATGACTACGGCAGGCCTGGGGGGGTGCGGGCTGTGGTCTTGCGCGTCAACAGCCCGGGCGGCGCAGTCGCCGCCGCTCAGGAAATACATGCGGCGGTCCGAAAGTTCCGCGCCGAAACTCACAAGAAGGTGATCGCCAGCATGGCGTCCGTGGCCGCTTCCGGCGGCTATTATGTCGCCTGCACGGCGGACAAGATCTATGCCAACCCCGGCAGCGTCACCGGCAGCATCGGCGTCATCGCCGAGTGGTACAACTACGGTGATTTGCTGAAGTGGGCAAAACTGCAGGACATCGTCTTCAAAAGCGGCGAGTTTAAGGACAGCGGATCGCCCGCGCGCCCGCTCACAGAGGCTGAAAAGGCCTATTTTCAGAACCTGATCGCAAACATGTACGGCCAGTTCGTCAAGGACGTGGCAACCAGCCGCAAGATGAACGAGACCGACGTGCGCAAGCTGGCCGACGGCCGCGTATTCACCGGCCTGGAGGCCAAGAACAACGGCCTGGTAGATGAGCTGGGCACGCTGCAGGACGCCGTCGCTGCCGCGGCCAAAATGGCCGGCATCGTCGGCGAGCCCAGGATCGTCACTCCACCGAAAAAGACAATCTCGATCTTAGATTTACTGCTGGGAGACGCCCGGTCCCTCCTTACCCTGGATCCGGATCGTTCCGAGTCTCACATACGATTTCAATACCTTTGGAAATAATTTGGAGACGAATCCTAATGACAAAAGCAGAATTGGTTGAAGAAGTCGCCAGCCAGTCAGATCTGACCAAGAAGGATGCCGAAGTAATCGTGCAGACCGTTCTGGACAGCATCACCGACTCCCTGCAGCGCGGTGAAAAGATCGAACTCCGGGGGTTCGGTTCCTTCCGCATCCGTCACCGGGCTTCACGCCAGGGTCGAAACCCCAAGACGGGAAGCGGCGTCGCGGTTCCGGCTAAGAAGGTTCCCTATTTCAAGCCCGGCAAAGAGATCAAGGACCTGATCAACCTCTAATGGATCGCTTATGGACGCCCTGGCGCTATGACTATGTAAGCGGGATCGATTCCTCCGACGTTGGCTGCGTCCTTTGCCGGATTCTCGCGGAGCGCGACAGGGACCAGGAAAACTTCGTCCTCTTCCGCGGGAAAATGCTGTCTGTAATCTTAAACCTGTTCCCCTATACGGTCGGGCACTTGCTCATCGTTGCCAACCGGCATATCGCCCTTCTCAGCGAAGCCGAAAAAGAAGAGCTCCACGCGTTTATCGAAATGGCCCAGATCTGTGTGGCGGCTCTGCAAGACGAGTATCATCCCGGGGGCTTCAATCTCGGGTTCAACCTCGGAAGGACCGCCGGCGCCGGAGTCGACCGCCACCTGCACATGCACGTTCTGCCGCGCTGGACGGGAGATACCAACTTCCTCTCCGTCGTGTCGGAAACGAGGGTTCTGCCGGAGGAGCTTTCCAAGACCCAGCGGCGCCTTCTCCCCCATTTTCGCGATCTCGAATCAGCGGCACTGCACCCTCGGCTCACGCCCGTCTGACCGCCGTTTTTGCAAATTCCTACGTAAAAATCTCCTGACAAGACGATTCATCCGCATCGCACTTCGGGAGTGATTCCGCGCCCGCATCCAACGGACCTCCCAAGGACTTTGTGCCCGGAAACCCGTAACTGGCGCGGGTTTCGGAGTCATCGCATCTCAGATTAATTGTTTCTTTTTTTTCTTGCATGCACCCAACCTGTATGTTACCTTCACGCGCGTCGTTGGGTCGAAACACTTCGCGCCGCCCCAAAAGGGTTGGCAAATTGAAATCCCCCGAATCAGAAGTTTCGGGGCAGCAGGAAACAGAGAAGTATGCTGCTCGAAGGAAGTGGTACGTTTTTCCACAGTTGTGGAAACCTCTGTGGAAATATTGACACGTCCAGCGGAGATCACTGAAATCTTACGTTGCCTATCCGTCTCTCCTAGGAGTGTCGTATGGAAGTTTGGGCCCGAGTATTGTCTAACGTCGGCAAACAGGTCAACCCGCAGTGTTTTGACACGTGGTTCCGCCCGATCGTCTTCGACCACCGTGACAGTCATGCACTGCATCTCACGGTTCCGAATGAGAACTTCAAGAAGTGGCTGCTGGAGAACTACTCGGACCTGCTGGTAGAAGCAGTAAACGAAGCGGCGCGTTCACCGCTCCAACTGAAAGTTTCCGTGGAGACTCCCGTGTCGAGTGAAACTCCGGCTGGCGAAAACCAGTCTTCAGACAATCTCGGCGGATGCTCCCAGCTCAATCCCAAGTATACCTTCGATTCGTTTGTGGTCGGCGCCAGCAATCAATTCGCGCGCACTGCTGCTTTGGCCGTGGCTGAGAAGCCTTCGAAGGCGTACAACCCGCTGTATATCTACGGCGGCGTGGGGCTCGGCAAGACCCACCTGATGCACGCAATTGGGCATTTTGTTCGGAGCAAGTCTCCCAAGTTGCGCCTTATCTACATGTCCTCGGAGCAGTTCATGAACGAGGTCGTCAACGCGATCCGTTATGACCGCACCATCCAGTTTCGCCAGAGGTACCGCAACATCGATGTCCTCCTCATCGACGATATCCAGTTCCTCGCGGGCAAAGAACGGACGCAGACGGAGTTCTTCCACACGTTCAATGCGCTTTACGACGCCCAGAAGCAGATTGTCATCACCAGCGACTGCCTGCCCCGAGAAATCCCCACGATCGAGGAGCGGCTCCACTCCAGATTTGAGTGGGGGCTGATCGCCGACATCCAACCTCCGGATCTTGAAACCAAGATCGCAATCCTCAAGAAGAAGGCAGAGTCGGATCTTGCAGTGCTGCCGGACTCGGTCGCAGTCTACGTGGCCAGCAGCATCCGCTCCAATATTCGCGAACTCGAAGGCGCCTTGATTCGCCTCACAGCCCGCGCCTCACTCGACGGCATGGATACGTCCGAGATCGATATCAGCTACGCCAAAGATGTCTTGAAAGACTTTATCATGGACGACAGGCGCTCTATCACTTCAGAGATGGTCATCCGCGCCGTTGCCACCTACTTCGGCCTCAAGCCCACACAGCTCAAGTTGAAGAACAACTCTCCCCGCATCGCCCAGCCCAGGCAGATTGCCATGTACATCTGCAAGGCAGTTACCGGGTTGTCCCTTCCCCAGATCGGTAAAGACTTCGGCGGCAAGCATCACACCACGGTGCTGCATTCAATTCGCAAGATTGAGGAGTTGAGAAAGAAAGACTCCGAAGTTTCCGCAGCCCTCAGCAAGCTTATGCCCTCCTTCCGCTAGCCTCGAAACCCACGAAGAAGTTGGCTCACATTCTCGGGGGTCTGCGAGGTCTTTGCCGTTCGGGCTTTAGGCACAGACTCATGAACAGGCCAACTGCTTCACCGTGGTGGGGTTTTTCCGATTATGCACAGAGAGGGTGCAGCAAATCCTATGGATCTTTCTTCCCTTAGTTTTTTTCCACATGTCAGGCCTGATTTCCTCAGATCGGGCTTTTCTTATCCAATCCGCAGATCGCTCGCGGCAATCGCTTTAATCCTTTTTTCAACAAATCCACCGCTCTTACTATTTCTTTTAGGAAAGATTTCATCTATAAATCTCCTGAGAAAGAGAAACGGCGGTAAGAGTCAACTTTACGGTCGCGCCGCCATGCCGTTTTGTTTATAATCGCCTCCTTCGCAGTTTCTTCTCCAAGGAGCAGGGTTTCATGGAATTCACAGTCAAAAGAAATCTGCTGTTGAATGAGCTGAACCTCGTTCAGGGGGTGATCGAGAAAAAGAGCACGATTCCCATCCTTTCCAACATACTGCTGGAAGCGGCGGGAAACATGCTCGAAATCACCGCCACAGACCTGGACGTCAGCATTTGCTGCGGGTGCTCCGCAGACGTTCCTGCGCCTGGAACGCTTACGGTTTCAGCGCGACGTCTGTTCGACATTGTGCGCCTGCTTCCAGAGGACTCCGAAATCAACTGCACGCTGTTGGCGAACGATTGGGTGCAATTGCGCGCGGGGAGATCGGAATACAAGGTGGTCGGTCTGCCGCGCGAGAACTTTCCGTCAATCCCGCAGGCGCCGGCGGGCGGGATTTGTCTGCCCGGCAGCGACCTGAGGGCCATGATCCAGCGCACCATGTTTGCGATCACGCAGGAAGAGTCGCGTTACTCTCTGAACGGCGCTCTCCTGATTTTGGTGCCGCACGAGATGCGCATGGTGGCAACCGACGGGCACCGCCTGGCATTGGTAACCAAGGTGATGGACATCAAAGATGTCGACAGCGAAATCCGCTCGTTGATTCCGCGTAAGGCTTTGGTGGAGATTCTCCGGCTCATCGGGGATGGGGAGTTGCTTGTTGAATTCAGCCGGGACGAGAACCACATCTTTTTCTCAGCACGGGGGAAGAAGCTTATCTCGCGGGTTCTCGCCGGACAGTTCCCCAACTACGAAATGGTGGTTCCCCGCGACAATGACAAATGCATCATCGTGCCCAGCCGCACATTTGCGGACGGGATTCGCAGGGCGGCGGTGATGTCCGACGAGAAGCTGCGTGCGGTTCGCCTGACCTTCAGCCCGGGATCGGCCGAAATTACTGCGAGCAGCGCCGAAGCGGGAGAGGCCCGGGAAGTGGTCGAAGTGGATTTCCAGGGAGGAGAACTGAGCATAGGATTCAATCCTCAATACCTTCTGGACTTCCTGGGCGCTTGCGGATCTGAGTCTGTGAACATCATGGTTAAAGATGCCGAGACCCAGGGAATGCTGAGCCCGGCCGGTTCAGGCGAGTTGGATTATCGCTATGTAGTAATGCCCATGAAGTTCTAGAAGTGCAGGTACTCAATCTCCGCCTATATCAGTACTGCAACTTCAGCCTGCAGGAGGTTGACTTCTGCCCGGGCACGAGCCTCTTCTTCGGATTGAACGGGCAGGGCAAGACAAACCTCCTGGAAGCAATTTGCCTGCTCGGCTACGGCAAGAGCTTCCGCACCGTGACGACGTGAAGCTGCTGAATGGAAAGCCTCTGGCCGATTTCGCGTGCACGAAGACTGCATCGACCGCATAAGTCCCTAGAGCAAGCGCAAAGAATCGAACAGTTTTTTATCTTTTTTATACGGCTTGAAAGTCTTTGTGGTTTGTTTTGGACCGACATCCCAAACCGCACCTGTAAGTCATTTGTTATTAACATGATATAGCGCCGATTTCCATCGGATTTCGCTGCGCTTTTCAAGTGGTTCCATGGTATAATTTTGCTTCGAGCACGAAGCGAATAAGTCATTATAAACATTAAGGTTTCAATCGGCTGCGGTGGGTGAAAAGGAAGAGACTTTAAGCATGCAGGATGCGGGATCAAGCGTGCCGGAGGCCGAGAGCCCGGAGATTGCCGCCGCGATCGGCGGAAGCACGGCGGAAGACGCCTACGGCGCCGACAAGATCAAAGTCTTGGAAGGCCTCGAGGCCGTGCGCCTGCGGCCTGCCATGTACATCGGGTCGACGTCGGTTGAAGGGTTGCACCACCTGGTTTACGAGGTGGTGGACAATTCGGTCGACGAGGCTCTTAACGGCTACTGCTCGCGGATCGAAGTCACGGTCCACATCGAGAACAGCATTACCGTCGTGGACAACGGGCGCGGCATCCCGGCCGACTTCCATCAACAGTCGCAGAAGTCGGCCGCAGAAGTTGTCATGACCATGCTGCACGCCGGCGGCAAGTTCGACAACGACTCCTACAAGGTTGCCGGCGGCTTGCACGGTGTCGGCGTGTCGGTTGTCAACGCGCTGAGCCAGCGTCTAGACCTGGAGATCTGGCGCGGCGGCAAGGTGTACGAGCAAAGCTACGAGCGCGGGAAGCCGGTTACGGAGTTCAAGGAGACGGGGACCACGAAGAAGCGCGGTACGAAGATCACCTTCAAGCCCGACGCGACCATTTTCGAGACGCTCGAGTTCAATTTCGACACGATTGCGGGCCGGCTGCGCGAATTGTCATTCCTGAACCGCGGGCTGGAAATCATTCTCGAGGATCTGCGCTTGGATCGGCGCGTGGAGTTCAAGTATGAGGGAGGAATCGTCTCGTTCGTGGAGCACTTGAACATGAACAAGAACGTCCTTCATCCGGCGCCCATTTACTTCGAGGCGCGGAAGGAGGACGTGGTCGTCGAAGTGGCCATACAGTACAACGACGGCTACAGCGAAACGATCTTCTCGTTTGCCAACAACATTAACACGCACGAAGGGGGCACGCACCTGATCGGCTTCAAGTCGGCGCTGACGCGCACGCTGAACTCCTGCGCGCAGGCGCGGGATCTGCTCAACGATCTCAAAGAGAATCCCACCGGCGAGGACGTGCGCGAAGGGCTGGTGGCCGTCGTCAGCGTGAAGCTGCGGAGCCCTCAATTCGAAGGGCAGACGAAGACCAAGCTCGGCAACAGCGAGATCAAAGGGATCGTCGAAACGGCGGTCAACGAGAACCTGGGAGCGTTTTTGGAAGAAAACCCGCAGTGGTCGCGCAAGATTCTGGCGAAAGCGGTCGAGGCGGCGCGCGCGCGCGAAGCGGCGCGCAAGGCGCGCGACCTGACGCGGCGGAAGGGCGCCCTCGATGCCGCCCTGCTTCCGGGCAAACTTGCCGACTGTCAGGAGCGAGACCCGAAGTTCTCAGAGATCTTTATCGTCGAGGGAGACAGCGCGGGCGGCTCGGCCAAGCAGGGCCGCGATCGCAGATTCCAGGCCATTCTTCCCATTAAAGGGAAGATTCTAAACGTCGAAAAGGCGCGGTTCGACAAGATGCTGAGCAACCAGGAAATCACCGCCATGATCTTGGCGATCGGAACCGGCATCGGCAAAGAGGATTTCACTCTCGAAAAGCTCCGCTACGACCGGGTCATCATCATGACGGACGCCGACGTCGATGGTTCCCACATCCGCACGCTGCTGCTCACGTTCTTCTACCGCCAGATGCTGGAGTTGGTGGAGCGGGGCCACATCTACATCGCTCAGCCTCCGCTGTACTCCGTAAAGCACGGAAAGACCATCAAGTACCTCCGAAGCGAGCGCGAGATGGAGGAGTATCTCATGCAGCGTGCCACGCAGGACGTTGTGGTGACGGTCGAAAAGAGCGGCCAGCAGTTCAGCGGGGCGCCGCTGGTAAAGTTGCTGAAAGGGGTCAACGAGCGCACGTCGATCTATGCCAAGCTCAACCGCCGCCTGGAAAACGCCGAGTTGCTGGACCGGCTGCTGCAGTTCGTGGCCGGCGAGGGCGCCTTGCTGCAGAAAGGCTTTACGCTGAAGCAGCTCTTCGAGCAGAGGGAGCTGCTTGAGCTATTGGGTAGCGTGTTGAAGGAGATCGGCTACGAGCACACGATTCTGGACGACGAGGAGCACGGGCTGCACTCGCTGGTCATTCAAAAGGACGGCAACGGCAGCAAGCTGGCCATCAACTGGGATTTCCTTTCGTCGGTGGAGTGGCAGCGCCTGTTTCACCTCTACGCGGAGATGGCGCCGTTCGAAAAGCCTCCTTTCACGGTCAGGCAGAACGGCGGCAGAGTCACAGTCGAGTCTCGTGAGGAGCTGCTCGAGCACGTGCTCTCGCTCGGCAAGAAGGATCTCACCATCCAGCGTTACAAGGGCCTGGGTGAAATGAACCCGGTGCAGCTCTGGGACACCACCATGAATCCGGAATCGCGAACGCTGATGAAAGTCTCGATTGGCGATGCGGTGCAGACCGACGCCATATTCACGATCCTGATGGGAGACGCCGTCGAACCGAGACGCCGTTTCATCGAAGAGAATGCCCTCAACGTTCGCAATCTGGATATTTAGAACTCCGCCATGAATGCAGCACTGGAGCCAGTGCCCGTTAATCTGATTGACGAGATGCGCAAGTCCTACCTGGACTACGCCATGAGCGTCATTATCGGCAGGGCCCTGCCCGATGCGCGCGACGGGCTCAAGCCGGTGCATCGCCGCGTGCTGTACGCGATGCAAGACCTGGGCAACACGTACAACAAGCCTTACAAGAAGTCGGCGCGCATCGTAGGCGACGTCATCGGCAAGTACCATCCGCACGGGGAGAGCGCGGTCTACGACACCATCGTGCGGCTGGTCCAGGATTTTTCGATCCGATACCCGCTGATCGACGGGCAGGGCAACTTCGGCTCGGTCGACGGCGACAACCCTGCAGCCATGCGCTACACCGAGATCCGCATGGCACACCTGGCCGACGAGCTGCTTGCGGACATCGAAAAGGAGACCGTCGATTTCGGCCCCAACTATGACGGATCGCTGACGGAGCCGCTGGTGCTGCCGGCCAAGTTTCCCAACCTGCTGGTCAACGGGTCTTCCGGGATCGCCGTCGGGATGGCGACCAACATTCCGCCCCACAATCTGACGGAGATCATCAACGCGACGATCCTTTTGATCGAAAAACCGGAGGCGACTCTGGATGAACTGATCGCGCTGGTGCCGGGACCGGACTTCCCCACTGCAGGATTCATCTACGGCCGTTCCGGGATTCGCGCCGCTTACGAGAGCGGGCGCGGCATCATCGTCATGCGGGCCCGGGCTGCCATTGAGCGCCTTGGACGCGAGCGCGAAGCGATCGTAGTGACGGAGATTCCCTTCCAGACCAACAAAGCCAAGCTGATTGAGCGCATCGCCGAGTTGGTCCGGGACAAGAAGCTGGAAGGCGTGGCCGACATCCGTGACGAATCGGACCGCGAGGGGATGCGCATCGTTATTGAGATCAAGAAAGAGCAGCCCGCCCAGGTGGTGCTGAATAACCTGTACAAGATGACGCCGATGCAGTCGAGCTTCGGGGTCATCCTGCTGGCGATCGTCAACAACCAGCCGCGCATCCTGTCCCTGGCGGATGCCCTGACCTGCTTCATCGACCATCGCAAGGAGGTGGTCCGGCGCAGGACCGTGTTCGAACTGGGGAAGGCGGAGGCGCGCCTTCACATCCTGGACGGCCTCCGGCGCGCGCTCGACATGCTGGACGCCATCATTACCCTCATCCGCTCTTCCAAGGAACCGGCGGTTGCCAAGGAAGGCCTGATGACGCAGATGCAGTTCAGCGAACTCCAAGCGCAAGCCATCCTCGACATGCGACTGCAGCGCCTGACCGGGCTTGAGCGCGAGAAGATCTACGCCGAGTACGAGGAGATGCTGAAGCTCAGCGCCCGCCTCAAGGAGATCCTGGCGAGCGAGCAGGTTCTCAAGGGTGTCGTCGTGGGGGAGTTGAAAGAGCTGCAGAAGGCCTACCGAGATGCGCGCCGCACCGAGATCGTGGACGAGGAAGTCGAGATTAGGCTCGAAGACTTGATTGCCGTCGAGGATGTCGTGATCACGGTTACGCACTCCGGCTATATCAAGCGCACCAGCGCATCGCTGTATCACTCGCAGGGCCGGGGCGGTAAGGGCCGCATCGGCATGACCACGCGCGAGGAGGATTTCATCGATCACGTTTTCGTCGCCTCGACGCACAGCTACCTTCTCATCTTCACCAACCTGGGCCGGGTCTACTGGCTCAAGGTTTATGAGATCCCCGATGTCGGGACTGCCGGCAAGGGTAAGGCGATTGTCAACCTCGTCAACATGTCTAAAGAGGAGAAGACTGCGGACATCGTCGCGGTCAAGGATTTCGACGTCGACCGCTACGTCGTAATGGCGACCCGCAACGGCATCGTCAAGAAAACCGCGCTGAGCGAGTACTCCAATCTGCGCAGCTCGGGGATCATTGCCATCACGGTGCCGAAAGACGACGAACTGATCGGGTGTCAGCTGACCGACGGCTCCTACGACATTCTGCTCGCGACGCGCAACGGCAAGTCAATTCGGTTTTCAGAAAAGGACGTGCGCGAGATGGGGAGAACCGCGCGCGGCGTGATCGGGATTCGGCTTAGGAAAGGCGACACGGTCGTGGCGATGTCGGCTCTGACGGGCGACGGCCAGTTTCTCACCGTTACCGAGAAGGGGTTCGGCAAACGGACCGGCGTGGAAGAGTACCCGCGACACGGACGCGGCGGCTCGGGCGTGATCAATATCCGCGTCGGGGAGAAAAATGGCGGTGTGGTCAACACCTGCCATGTCCGCGAGGACACCTGCGTCATGTTGATTACGGCACAGGGAAAACTGATCAAGCTTTACGTCGACCAGATCCGGAACACGCAGAGCCGCGCCGCCCTCGGCGTCAAGTGTATTGACCTTGAGGAAGGGGACTTTGTGACCAGCGTGACCGTGGTGGCCGGCGAGGAGTCAGGTTCAGAGGAGTCGGAGAGTGAGAGTTCGCCGTCGTGATTCACGGTTGTGCTTGATCGGATGCATGCTTGTTGCACTGCTCGCAGGGTGCAGCTCCAGCTCGCGTGAGCTGCTGGATCAGGCGGAGGCGAGCTGGCGCAAGGGGCGCTACTACGATGCGATTCAGGCCAACGAGGATCTTTACAGCCGCGAACGGTACGGCAAGTATGCCGCGGGCGCGCTTCTGAAGATCGGCAACATCTATTACCTCAACCTGCGCCAGGTCAAGCAGGCGATCGAGTTCTACGACAAGCTCACCCGGGAGTTTCCCAACAGCCCGGAAACGCTGGAGGCGCGCCGGCAGTTGGCCGCCATTTATGTCAACGAAGTCATCGACCTGGATCAGGCTATCGCTCAATATGACAGACTTCTGGAGGCGAAGAATCTCGCCGACCGCCCGGACATTCTGTTCCGGCGCGCCGATGCCTACTTCAAGAAAGAAGATTACGACCGTGCACTGCGGGAGTTGCGCAGCCTGGAGGACTCCGGCATCACCGGCCGTCTCGCCGACCAGGTGTCACTTAAGATCGGTAGCATCTATCAGATTCAAAAGAAATTCGAGGAGGCCTTGGAGCCGTTCCGCAAGGCCATCGATGCGTCTTCCCCGGAATACCGGCGGCGCGCGATTCTCGAGGTGGCGGAAACGTACGAGAATCTGTTCGAGTTCGATAAGGCCATCGAGACGGTCCGCATGCTGGACAAGACTCCCGAGAACGAGGCGTACGTCCAACGCGAAGTCGAACGCATGAACGCAAGACGCAAGCAGGTCGAGAAGGGCGGCGCCTTGGAACGGGATCGGCGCGGCAGTGGTAGCAGCGGGGCACGCAAAGGCGGAAAGGTTGCAACAACGGCCAAGATGCCAGGACACGAAATTGGTGCCAGGCGCCTTTTTTCCGCGACGCTATGATCCATCCACTGAATATCCCGAGCGAAAAAAGGTGCCTGGCACCAATTTCGGCGGATGCGCGCGGCTTTCTAGAATCTGAAATCGGCCGTATAATTGATGGGTTGAGATGGCTGTGGCTTGACAGCCAATAGGAGCAAGAGTAAGTTATGCCGTCGTTAGAGGAAGGAGGTGCATAGGTTGGCGGAAGTGATGGTCAATGAAGGTGAGTCTCTCGAGAGCGCCCTTCGACGCTTCAAGCGCAAGGTTCAGCAGGAGGATATCATCAAGGACGTCAAGAAGCATTCCTTTTACCTGAAGCCTGGCGAAAAGAAACGGATCAAGCAGGCACTCGCGCGCAAGAGACTGCGCAAGAAGATGCGCGGCATGCGCGGCATGCGCGGCTAGTGTGCGGCACACGCAAAACCGCAGGTGAGCGCAGGTGAGCGCAGATTGATTTCCGCGTTCATCCGCGTTCAGCTGCGGTTTCGTTTTTGATCGCGCACACGGGCGGGAACTGATGACGGAATATGAAAGGATTCAGGAAGCAGTAGCCGCGGTTCGGGCGCGTTGCGGGGCACGCCCGACCGTTGGCCTGATCCTCGGGTCAGGCCTGGGCGGCTTCTGCGAGACCATGCACCACCGAGAGGCGATGCGGTTCGAGGAGATCCCTCATTTCCCGCGCGCCACAATCGCCGGTCACGTCGGCCACTTGGTCTCCGGCGACGTGATGGGAGTGCCGGTGGCCGCACTGGCAGGACGCACGCATTTCTATGAGGGGAATTCCATGGCTCAGGTCGGTTTCCCCGTCCGCGTCCTCGGGTGTCTTGGCATCCGGCAACTCATCGTCACGAATGCAGCGGGTGGAATCAACGAGGCTTTCCAGCCGGGAGACCTGATGCTGATCCGTGACCACATCAACCTGATGGGCGCGAACCCGCTGGTCGGAGGAAACATCGATGAGCTGGGGCCGCGCTTCCCGGATATGAGCCAAGCGTACGATTCAGCCATGTGCGAGGTGGCCCTGCGAGCCGCAGCGCGGAGCGGTGTGGAACTGAGGGTCGGGGTGTACGTCGCGCTTCCCGGCCCCAGCTACGAAACGCCCGCGGAGATCCGCATGTGCCGGATCCTCGGGGGCGACGCTGTCGGCATGTCTACGGTTCCCGAAGTGATTGTGGCGAATCATATGGGCATCCGCGTGCTCGGCCTCTCCTGCATCACCAATATGGCGGCCGGTCTCCTGCCGCGCCGGCTCTCGCACGAAGAGGTGATCGAGACCACCGAAAAGACGAAAGAGAAATTCTCTCTGCTTCTGACTTCTCTCATCCCTGTGCTGCAGGAACTTGGAGATGGCTCAGGGTCGGTTTGATTGGAACGGCAAACCCCAAGGACCTCCAAGACCACAAAGTGCGTGCAGGATGTGGTTTGGGATCTTGGAGGTCTTTTCGGTTCAGGCTCAAGATGGCGGGGTGGTTGGGTGCAGCGCAGATTTCAACGCATCATTGTGATCGTGCTCGACGGCGTGGGCGCAGGGGAGATGCCCGATGCCGCCGATTGGGGTGACGCCGGCAGTGACACTCTGGGCCATATCATCGCGGCCGAACGGACGCAGCTTCCGCATCTCGCTGACCTGGGTCTGGCCGCCATACGGCCATTCGCCGCCCTGCGGACGCCCAAGCAGGTGCGCGGCTCCTTCGGCAAAGCGGCGATTCAGTCCAACGGCAAGGACACGACGGCCGGACACTGGGAGATGGCCGGAATCCTGAGCATGGCGCCCTTTCCCACGTACCCGTCAGGGTTTCCCCCGAGGATCATCGAGCCTTTCGAGCAGGCGATCGGGAAGAAAGTGCTCGGCAACAAACCGGCATCTGGAACCGAAATCATAAAGGAGCTCGGTGACGAGCATGTGCGCACGGGAATGCCGATCGTGTACACATCGGCGGACTCCGTCTTTCAAATTGCCGCTCACGAGGAGGTCACTCCGCTCGGGGAGCTCTACCGCATCTGCTTGATTGCACGCAATCTGCTCGACGGACCGGATCGAGTGGCGCGCGTGATTGCGAGGCCGTTTATCGGTTCCTCCGGCAAGTACCGGCGCACCGGCAACCGCCGGGATTTCGCGATTCCGCCGCCCGCGGCGACGTTGCTGGACTGGATGAAAAGCGCGGGGCTGACAGTGACCACCGTCGGCAAGGTCGCGTCGATCTTCGACGGCCGGGGAGTCACCGAGGATCTACCGGCTCATTCCAACGACGAGAGCATGGACGCGACGCTTGCTGTTCTTGCGCGGCCTTCCGAGGGGCTGATCTTTAGCAACTTCGGCGACTTCGATACGCTCTGGGGCCACCGCAATGATTGCGCCGGCTTCGCCCGCGGCCTCGAGGCTTTCGATCGAAGACTTCCGGAACTGCTCTGCGCTTTGATGCCGGACGACTGCCTGATCCTCACGGCCGACCACGGCTGCGATCCCACCACTCCGGGCACCGATCACACGCGTGAGTATGTTCCGATCCTGGTTTTTGCGCGCAAGCTCGCGGGAAACGTGAATCTGGGCACGCGCAGCTCCCTGGCCGATATCGGCCAAACCGCCGCCGAGAATTTTGGGCTGCTCCTGCCGGTGGGCAAATCTTTTCTCAGAGATCTGCGATAGTGCCCGGCGGAAGAATCAGCTCGCAGATGTATGGCAGGTTCCGATAACGCTGGTCGAAATCCAGTCCATAGCCCACGACAAACTTGTCGGGCACGTCAAATCCCACATAGTCCGCGTGCACGTCAATCTGCCGCCGGGAAGGTTTGCTGAGCAGCGTTACGACGCGCAGAGACTGCGGATTTCGCGACTGCAAGTTTTCCAGCAGGTAATGAAGCGTAAGGCCCGTGTCGAGGATGTCCTCGACAAGCAGGACATCCTTCCCTTCCACGCTCTCATCGAGGTCTTTCAATATGCGCACTTCACCGCTGCTTTTGATGCCGGAACCGTAGCTGGCGACCGCTATGAAATCAACAGAGACGCCCACGCCGATAGCGCGTATCAGGTCGGCGTGGAAGATGGTTGCGCCTTTGAGAACGCCGATCAAGTGAGGTGTTCTTCCTTGATAGTCCGCGGTGATCTGGCGGGCGAGCTCTACAACGCGATTTTGAATCGTCTCCGCATCAAGCAGGATCGGGCCGAGCGCTTCATTCAGATGACGAAACCAATCGACAGCCACAAAACCTCCCTTCCATGACGAAATTGGTGACAGGCGCCTTTTTTCGCCCGGGATATTTCGATGGATGGATCAAAGGGCCGCCGAAAAAGGCGTCTGTCACCAATTTCGTCTGCACGCAAAGCAGTGTAATCCTTATCACAAAGAGCGCGCAACGGGAACGCGCAGCAATAGCGCTTGATGAGGCGGGCGCGATGGACTAAATTCTTTTTCCACAGAACGGCGAAGGAAGCGGGAAGCTTCGGGTGAGATCGCGATGGAAACGAAACGAAAGTCCGTGCCCGTGCGGGTCGGTCAGATCCAGGTGGGCGGTGACGCTCCGATTGTCGTGCAATCGATGACCAACACCGACACCGAGGATGCACAGGCGACGGCCCAACAGGTGGCCGCGCTGGCAGGAGCCGGATCCGAGCTGGTCCGGATTACGGTCAACACGCACGTGGCGGCGCGCGCCGTCCCGGAGATCATGGAGCGGCTGGCGGATCTGGGCGTAGGTGTCCCGGTCATCGGAGACTTCCATTACAACGGGCATCTGTTGCTCTCTCAATACCCAGCGTGCGCGCGGGTGCTGGCCAAGTATCGCATCAATCCGGGAAATGTAGGCGCCGGCAAGCATCGCGATGAGAACTTCCGCAGGCTGATCGAGGTGGCGATCGAAAACGATAAGCCCGTGCGCATCGGTGTGAACTGGGGTTCTCTCGACCAGGCGTTGCTGGCGAGGCTTATGGACCAGAACCGGCTGGGTCCCGCGCCGCGTCCGGCCCGTGACGTCATGATTGAAGCCATGACCCTGAGCGCACTCGAGTCGGCGCGCATGGCCGAGGACTACGGGCTGGCACACGATCACATTGTCCTGAGCGCAAAGGTCTCCGGGGTCCAGGACCTGATTCTGGTATACCGATCGCTGGCGGCACAGTGCGACTATGCGCTCCATCTCGGGCTGACCGAGGCCGGCATGGGAGCCAAGGGGATCGTAGCCTCTACTGCGGCGCTCGCGGTTCTCCTCCAGGAAGGCATCGGCGACACGATCCGCGTTTCGCTCACCCCCGCCCCCGGCGGGGACCGAACGGAAGAGGTGCGTGTGGCCCAGCAGATCCTCCAGTCGCTGGAGATCAGGAGCTTCATGCCTCAGGTTGCCGCCTGTCCGGGCTGCGGACGGACTACCTCCACTTTTTTCCAGGAGATGGCTGACGAGATCGGGACCTATTTGCGACAGCAGTTGCCGGCGTGGCGGAAGCGCTACCATGGAGTGGAAGAGCTTAGGGTGGCCGTAATGGGGTGCGTGGTGAACGGTCCCGGCGAGTCCAGGCATGCCAACATCGGAATCTCCCTGCCCGGGACGGGAGAAGAACCGAAGGCTCCTGTATATGTCGACGGCCGCTTGATGACTACCTTGCGCGGAGACACCATCGTCGCCGAGTTCATCGACATTTTGAACCGTTACGTTGATTCGCATTACGCCGCCGCGGTTTCGAACGATCGTTCCTGAGCGCCGAGTGCCCAGTGCCGGCGCCGCGGAACCTGTCTGGACTTGCGGGGGTATTGTTATCTCCAGACAAACCGATTTCTGGGAACGGAAACACTATGCTCAAGACGCACAATTGTGGTGAACTGCGAGCATCCGACAGCGGGAACTCCGTGACGTTGGCCGGCTGGGTGCACAGGCGCCGGGACCACGGAAGCTTGATTTTCATCGACCTGCGCGACCGTTCGGGCTTGGTGCAGATCAAGGTGGATCAGGAGAGCGGCGACTGCTATGGCGTGGCCGAGCGGCTGCGCAACGAGTTCGTTCTGAGAGTTCGCGGCACAGTTCGTCTCCGACCCGAGGGGACCGCCAACCCGAATTTGCCGACCGGCGAAGTCGAGGTGCTGGCCCAATCTCTCGAGATCCTAAATCCTTCCAAACCGCTGCCCATTCAGGTGGACGACGACGGCTACAAGACCGACGAAAGCCTGCGTCTCAAATACCGGTATCTTGATCTCAGGAGGGCGCGGCTGCAGAAAAACATCGCCCTGCGCCACAAGACCGTCAAATTCATCCGCGATTATCTGGACCGGGAAGGATTCTACGAAATAGAGACACCGATGATGATCAAGGCGACGCCTGAGGGGGCGCGCGACTACGTCGTGCCCAGCCGCTTGCAGCCGGGCAAGTTCTATGCGCTCCCGCAGAGCCCGCAGCAGCTCAAGCAACTGCTGATGGTGGCCGGGTACGAACGCTATTTCCAGATCGCGCGTTGCATGAGGGACGAAGACCTGCGCGGCGACCGCCAACCGGAGTTCACCCAGCTCGATCTGGAGATGTCGTTTGTCGATCGCGAGGACGTTCTCGCCGTGGTCGAGGGGCTCATTAAAGGGCTGGTGCCCGCGGTCACACCGCAGAAGCGTTTCCTCGATCCGTTCCCGAAGCTGACCTACGATGAGGCGATGGCCCGGTTCGGCAGCGACAAGCCGGACCTGCGTTTCGGCATGGAGCTGGCCGACCTTACGGACATGTTCCGTGATTCCGATTTCAAACTGTTCGCTGAAGCCGCCGGCACGGGACTGGCGGTCAAGGCGATCAAAGCGCCGGGGTGCGCCTCCTATTCGCGCAAGGATCTGGATGAGCTTGCGGAACTCGTCAGAGCCTCTGGAGCGAAACGCCTGGCTACGATTGCCTGGACCTCCGCAGGTTTGACGGGGAGCATTGCCAAGGCGCTCGGTGATGAGAATGCCTTGGAGCTGGCCCGCAGAATGAATGCGGCCGAAGGCGATCTGGTCTGCATCGTGGCGGAAAAGCTGATGACGGCCAACAAGGCCCTCGGCAGCCTGCGCCTCGAGTTTCGCGATCGGCTGAAACTCGCGCCGCCGGACCTGCTGGCCTTTGCATGGGTGGTTGACTTCCCCATGTTCGAATGGGACGAGGAGACGAAGACGTGGAGCTTCACGCATCACCCGTTCACCATGCCCAAGGAAGAACATCTGGACAAGCTCGAAAGCGACCCAGGATCGGTGGTGTGCAAAGCGTATGACCTCGTCTGCAACGGGTACGAACTCTCAAGCGGGAGCATTCGTATTCACCGCCGCGACGTTCAGGCGCGCATCTTCAAGCGGCTCGGGTACAGTGAGGAGGAGGCCCACCGCCGCTTCGGGCACATGCTGGAGGCTCTTGAATACGGCGCGCCGCCGCACGGCGGCATGGCGCCGGGAATCGACCGTCTGGTGATGCTGCTGGCTGACGAGCCGGATATCCGCGAGGTTATTGCCTTTCCGAAGACCGCCAGCGCCAGCGACCTGATGTTTGACGCCCCTTCCGAGATCGATCCCAGGCACCTGAAAGAGCTGCATCTGCGCATTGTCGAGTGACGAAGGACCGATTTGAGACCACGGGATCGCGGGCCTGGCAGCGATCGCTCCAGAGATGCCGCAGGATGGGGTCCACGATTCGAGGTTGAGCAATGCGGAGAAACTGCTTGACTACAATCTGAGCTCGTCCTTGAAGGCCTGGATCAGGTCTCCCGGCGTTCCGATTCGAAAAGACAATTGCCTTTCGGCGCGCATTTTCAGGAAGTGTTCTTTGTCGTGAGTAACGAGCCAATCGGGGCCGGCATGAATGGCGCCTGCCAGAACATGAGCGTCAGGCAAATACCTGACGTACATTTTCGCTGTCGCAAGCTGCCTGCTGGTCGGCGCGGGGGATGTTTCGACCTGTCCGATGGCAAGCAGTTGGGCCAGCAGTGGCAGAGAGGACGGCGATTTACGCCGCACTACGTCGTCACATTCGCGCAGTTCATTCGGGCTCACGATCAGCTTTAGAAGCCCTGCCTCGGCAAGGTGAAACAATTTGCGCGCCCCTCCTGTAGGCGAGAGAACCGCCGCAAAGATGACGCTGGTGTCGAGAAAGATCCTAAGGACGCTTTTTGGCGCCATGTTCTGCCCGAACCTCCCGCAGGGCGGTCAGCATCGACTCCAGTGATTCACCGGAGGAGCGCCATTCTTTGGCTAGTTTGTCGGCAATTTCATCCACTCGCGAGCGGCGCGGACTCATGACGACAACGCCATCCCCCAGATCAATCAGGGTGAGCGTGTCGCCTTCTTCAATGTTGCTGTGGTCGCGCAGTTCCTTGGGAAGCGTAATCACACCACGGCGCACTACCTGAACTTGAAAGGTATTGCTCATAATTCCGCTGTCTCCTGACTGACAATCCGTAAATCCACACATCAGTATGACGGATATTCTGTCCAAGTCAAAAAATTCGTTGGATGTTTGTTGGTTACCGGGGGGTTTTACTTCTGGTGGAACGGCACGGAATTATCCCTTTCCGCAATCAAGAATCGTAGCGCAGCGCAACGCGGCGCGCGGGGTTCCAAGCGATCTCGGACCTGGCAACGACCTGATGTTCGACGCCCCTTGTGCAAGTCTCATGCACGGTCTGCTTTGCTCGGTCATTGCGTCGGTTCGCCAGGTTCCTGCGCAACCGCGAATACGAAGTTCACTTTGGTCGGCGCCTCAAGGCCTTTGAATCCGAAGATGTAAATTGTACTTAATGACATGTCGATAACTAGAGTGCAGTTTCCACGGGCCGTTTTTCTTTGCGATGCGAGAGACTGATTGAATGGCCGCGGGTGGAGAGGCTTTTCGGCGAAGAGACATGAACATTCTTAACAGGGGGCCTGAGAAAATGAAGGCCAGATTGCGCTTCGGTGGAATTGGCATGCTTGTGATCGGCGCCGCCATGGCAGGTGTTGCCTTGGTCGCCGGGCTGAAAGCGCCCGAGGGAGCGCTCACTCACGAGATGAAGTACAAAGACAGGGTGATCAGCGGCGTGTATAAAGTGTACGGCGCCGAGGATTGTCCGGTGCCGATGTGGCTGGCCAAAACTGTGTTCCGGAATGACATGAACGGCCGTGTCACCAATCTCAAGATTCGTTACAAGGTGTCGGAGTACTCTGATTGGTGTTCTTGGCACCAATACATTGCGGTGGATCCGACCCAGACGGTTGTGGATCTCTACTATCCTATCATTTCGAGTGCGTGCGCCAGACTAATGAGTCGAGCGCCCGCTGAGCTCCTGATGGAGGGGGAGTACGTTGATCCTGCCGGCCGCAAGCATCAGATATCAGAGACGCGCCGGCTGACGATGCTGGAGCGCCACGAGTTTATCTTCTCAGATCTGACGGAGGAGGAACGAACTGCATCCTTCCAAGATCAGGACACCTACTCCCCTCTTCTGGCGGCGTATGTATCGCGCAACGATGATCCGGTGGGCCGCCTCGCCTCCATGGCGAATAAGAATGCCGGCGGTCTGGGAGCCCAAACCAGTGATGAAGATTGTATCAAGGTGATGGCCGCCCTTTACCAGATCATGCGCACGATCCACATCAGCTACCAGCACCCTGCCGAGGTCATTGATGAAAGAATGTCGTATGACAGTAAATTGGTGCAGAGCCTTCAGTATCCTCGCGACACCATCGAGAAGCGCAGCGGCACGTGCATTGACCTCGCCATTCTCTACGCTACCATGCTGAATTCGGTCGATATCCAACCATACCTGGTAAGCATGGACGGGCATTGTTTCCCAATGGGTCAAACTCCCAGCGGCCAGTTCGTGCCGGTAGAAGCCACTGGGGTGGGAGACGGCTACGCGAAAGGAATGGACTTCGGAGAGGCGGTAAAGAGTGGGATGGAGACGTGGAAGAAGGTGAACCAGAACGGGCGCTTTAATCTGGTAGACGTCCGCAAGTGTTGGATGGACGGAATCGCCAATCCTGAATTGGAGCCGCTGCCGCCGGACATCTTGGAGAAGTGGGGTATTGTTGCCCTTGTTGAAGGTTCGGGCCGCAGGGCTTTGCCCGGGCCGGCACGCGGTGTAACCGCGCAAGACCTTGCGCCCCGAACTCCCGCATCTCCGGCCGTTCTCCAAAACGTGCCGGCGATAGCCGGCCGTTGGGCCTATACGGTGACCGCTCCTGATGGAAGAATGATCAACGGGCAGATGCAAATCTCCGGACAACCCGGCCGGCTGCAATTGACGGCCGTAGCGGCCTACCCGATGCTTGGATCTGACGGAAGGATGCATCAGTTCAGAGAAGAAGACTACTTTGTAGGCAGGCTGAGCGGTCAGAGCTTAGTAGCGCAATGCACCAACGCGACATACATGATGGACGGGCTTCAGATGCCGCCGCAGGGACTGCCATTACAGCTCAACCTTGTTATATCGCCCGATGGACGTTCGATGCAGGGACACGTTTCGAACGCCACGGGCATGGCTGCAGTTGTTGTTGCCCAGCGACAGCAATAGGAGCGGGCTGACAGTGCCGGCTTGGCGGCAGCCCGACTTACAGAGGGAGAAACACGAACATGGCAGCGTTACGACGGTATCCGACGCGGAGTTTGGGAGTGTTGGGTTTCCTGGCCGCAGTGTTGGCCGCGCAGGCTGCAGCTTCAGCCCAAGAGATCCGCTATGACGGCACTTACTCGCTCGCGCCCAACGGCGATATGGCTGTCACCATCAAGCTCGTTCCACCCATGGTGATATATCAAAAACTGCGCGAAAGCATCTCCAACCTCTATCTGGTTATGCGGGGGTTCGCTTCAAGCCGAGCAAACGCTGAAGTGGTCGAAAAGAAAGCTGATTGGGATGATTCGAATCGAACCCTCAGCTTCTCAATGAAGATCTTGGGCGCCGGGCACAACCTAGGCGACCGCTGGGAAGTGGAAGTCCCCAAGCCTACAGAGTTTTCGAACCTGGATGAGGCCAAGAGGACGTTCTATTTTAACGAATCCGCAGCCACGCCTGCGGGCACGATCCGTGGAATTTCCAAACTGATTCTGCCTGCCGAGGCAAAACAGTTCAAATGGGAAGAATCGCGACGTGTGGCCAGCTACGTGATGCCCCCGACAGGCGGCGCCTCGGGCAAGATTCTGCTGCTTTGGATCGCGGCTGTCGTTTTCCTCGGCGCCGGCGCTGCTCTTACGGTTGCTTCCTTTGTCATTAAGCCCGCTGTGGCTGAGACACAGAGCCTGCCTAGTGAAGGACCATAGAGCTCGCACGAGAATAGGATGATGAGGACCTGCTTTTGTTGGGCTATTGGTACGATCATACTGCTGTCGGTCTGTTCGAAGTGTATCGCGCCGCAGCGCTGGATTTGCCATCCGGAGGGCGTCGAGTCGTCCCGGTCCCTCTCCTGAATCTCCTGATTTTCCATGCCACCCAGGGCACTTTTCCCTTGTACCCCACGATAAGAAGTCCTATAGGTATTGATCAGGTAGGTCTTCACTACAAGCACTTTCGAGAATGGTAGCCTTGAAAACACACGACTTACGGCAGCCAAATACAGCAGATTGGCCGAAAATGCCCCGCAACTGCGAAAGTGTTGTTACCAGCGCTCGTGCGGATCTGTGCGGCGGGGTGCCGGGCGGCTAGCATTCCTACCGTACCCTCGAACTCAAAAAGTCTGAGACACGTGGCGGAGTGATCCGTCTTATGATTAGGGCGTGCTTCGTGAGTTGACGCGATGGAGAAGGTAATATTGGCCGATATGCCGCCGCTGACCTGTGCGGGTGAGGTCGACTTCGAACCGCTCGTGCACGCCCATGCGCGCTTCGTGTTCAAGATCGCTTATGCGGTCCTGCGGCATGTAGAAGACGCGGAGGATGTGGTCCAGGAAACCTTCTTGCGCGCGATTCGGTCCGGAAAGGCGGGCAGTGTCGAGCAGATGCGTGCTTGGCTGGCACGCATCGCCTGGCGCCTCGCTCTCGACCGGGTGCGGCGCAGATCCGGCAAGCGCGGCACGGGGCAATCGGAGGACATGCTGGCAGCGTTTCCGGCGTCCGGCCCGGGAGCGGAAGAATTGTTGCTGCATGTCGAGAAACTGACGCTGCTCGAGCAGTTGCTGAAGGGGGTCCCGCGCGGTCTGCGGGAAGCGCTGATCCTGTTCACGGTCGAGGGTATGACCTCTGAGGAGGTCGCTGCAGTGTTGGGAATCTCCACATCTGCGGTCCGAAACCGGGTCAATCGGGCGCGAAAGCACCTCAAGGAAAAGCTTGCTGCCTTGATGGAGGGCAGCCATGGATCATGAGCGAAGGGAAAAAAAGCTGGATGAGTGGCTCGACTCGGCACTCGCGGAATACGGCAGGGCCGAGCCGCGTTCCGGCATTGAGGCGCGCATCCTAGAACACGTGCGCAGCCGCCTTGCGCGAAAGGCTTGGCGGCTCCACTGGCGGCACGCTATTTGGGCGTCCGTCGGCGCCCTCGCGGTCCTGCTTTTCCTGATCGTGATATCCCCGAAGAACGAAAGACCATACGAGCCGGGTCTCGTCAAAGAAAGCGACCAGGAGCTGCTTTTGGGGATCGACGGATTGTTGAACCGGGAAGTTCCTGCTGCCCTGGAGCCGGCTCTCGTGCTGACCCAGGAAATCGCCAAAAGCAAAAAGGAGTAGTCCGGAACCGCGACGGCGGGCGATACGAATCATGCCCGTTGCATGCGGCATGGAGGAAGTCATGGGATACAAAGCAAACCCAGCCATCCCATTGCTGTTCATCGCCATGGTACTCGCGTTGCCGTTGCTTTCATTTCCGGCGATGCCCGGCGCGGAACTGGGGACATGGTGGCGGGACTCCGCGGTAGTGCGCGATTTGCGGCTCAGCGACAATCAGATCAGGCAGATCGAACAGTCGTTCCTGAACCATCGGTCCGAGCTTAACAACCTAGCTGCTGAATTGCAGCGTCAGGAAGCCATCCTTCAGTCCATTATCGAGAGCTATCGCCTCGACGAAAAGAAAGCCGCCGCACAGATTGACCAGGTGGTGACGGCCCGCGCCCGGCTGGAAAGAGAAAAGACCATGATGGCGCTCGACGTCCGGCGGACCGTTGCCCTCGATCAGTGGAAGAGACTGCAGGAGATCCAGCGCGCACAAGCGGCCGCGGCGGCGGCTTCTTCGCCGGCATCTACCAAGCCTGCCCCGAAGGCAGAGGCGGGCCCGCCGGGCGCGGAGGAGCCGGTCTACCAGATTGGCGGCCCGGTAACCGATCCCGTTCCTATCCAAAGACCGATGCCCCCATTCACTGCCGAGGCGAACGAGAAGAAAGCCCAAGGAAGCGTCCTTCTGGAAGCCGTCATCGGCAAGGATGGGATCGTTCGCAGCGCGAAGGTGCTGCGCGGGATCGGATACGGTCTGGACGAGTCGGCCGTTGAAACGGTCACAAAAAAGTGGATTTTCAAACCTGCGACGCTGAACGGCCAACCCGTGAGTGTCCAAGCGAAAATCGAAATCATGTTCCGCATGTATTGAGGAGGTAGCCGGTGGTGGAGAGTCTGCCGAGTGTAGTAGCCTCGCGATCCAGCAGCCTGCCGTTGCCCTCTGTCCCCCGAATGAACACTTTCATGAGGAGTCGGATACGCACGCGCAAACAGTCCTTTACATCGGTGACGGCAGTATTTTCCCCTCTGCTGTTGTGCCTCCTTGTCCCGCACTACTCTCCAGCTCAAAAGGCCGCTTCAGGGCAGAAGGCCGGACAGGCCGATCATACAATCCGCGTCAATGTTGGGTTGATTCAGACGGACGTGATGGTCTTCGACCGCCAGGGACATTTCGTCCCGGATCTCAAGCTGGAACAGTTTGAATTGCGGGTCGACGGCAAGGTGCAGGCAATCTCCTTTTTTGAAATGGTTTCCGCAGGAAGTCCCCATGATGAAGAGATTTGGGCGAAAGCGGAATCCAAGCCTGCTCTTCCCATAGAGCCGCCGGCAGCAAGAAACGCCAATCCTGGGCGCACGCTGCTGTTTTTCGTTGATGATTGGCACTTATCCGCAGACAGCGTCATGCGATGTCGTGTTGCACTTTCAAACCTGATTGACACCTCCGTGGGACCAAACGACAAGGTCGGTATCTTCGCGGCATCGGGGCAGCTGGGTTCAGCACAGCAGCTCACGAGCGACAAGGTCACATTACTTGCTTCGCTGGATAAGTTTAACTTCAAGAGTGCGGGGGCGGAAGATCTCGCATGGCCACCAATGACCGAGGCCCAGGCAGCACTGCTGGAGCAGAACGACCGGGATGTACTAACCTATTTCGTATCAGCCATCCTCGGTAAACCCGTCGATCTTGATAAAATCATTCCTGGGGAGGGCAGGAATGTCGAGAATGCCGTGGAAACAACACGCAGAAGAGCCGCTTTTCTTGCCCAACAGTCAGCAGGCCTTGGCGAGAGATCTTTGAGCGCGTTGCACGACTTCTTGCGTTCAGTCGAAACCCTGCCCGGGCGAAAGCTGGTTTTCTTTTTGTCCGACGGTTTTGTTCTTCAACTTAAAAGTAGCGATATTTTCTCTAGAATCGGTGAAGTAACCACTGGGGCTGCGCGCTCAGGAATCGTGGTCTACACACTGGATGCTCGTGGGCTGGTTGTGGGCCTCCCTGATGCAAAAGTGAAGAGGGCGCCGGATATGACAGGAGCATTAGCTCATAGCGGTTTCAACGAAGTGGCTGCGCCAATGGATGCTCTAAATGCGCTTGCTTCCGACACCGGCGGTCGATTCCTAAAAAATACCAATGCTCTGGACACAGCAATGATCACAACTCTGACGGAAATCTCCCGCTATTACTTGTTGGCCTGGGCCATTGATCCGGAAAAATTGCAGCCCAACAAGTACAGCAAGATCCGCGTTTCAGTAAAAGGACGCTCCGACCTGAGTGTCCGCGTGCGGCAAGGTTCTCTCAACCTCTATCAGCTTTTATCCAGGAAGCCGGAGATCCGTTGACAGCAAGAGGGGCGGACCGGGGCGGACCGGGCGACGTGTTGGAGAGTCATTGGGATACCTTCAAGGGTGGGGCAAAATCCTGGGATGCGTTCGCCTTCCACTGCAGGTTTTTCGCGGGAAGAATCGCGACGCGTGGCCAGCTATGTGATGCCTCCGACAGGCAGCGCCTCGGGCAAGATTCTGCTGCTTTGGATCGCGGCTGTCCTTTTCCTCGGCGCCGGCACTGCTCTTACCGTTGCTTCCTTTGTCATTAAGCCCGCTATGACTGTGAAATGAAGCTCCGCTTTGCTTTGCAGAGGCGCGTGTCTTTCAAACCTGAATTCGGCATGGATCATTTTAGAGTGGCTTTACGACCGTTTTCCAGCGGTGGTGTATAATGCCCCGGCGGCACGGATGCCGCCGCGAGATGGAGGCAATGTCGTGGAACAACCAACCATCGAAGTATTGGCGAGGTTCCTGGATGCATCGACGTTATTGCATAGTCTGGTTGATCTCGCCATTGCTCGTCATTCTGATCTCGTCGGTTGTGACGCTGCTGTTGCTCTTGCCCGTGGCTATCGGCGTGGCGCTCTTGCCGGCAAGCCTTCGGGGGCTCGCTCCTTCGGCGAAGCCCCGCTAGGCGGGGACGCCACCCCAGGTCAGTTTTCCTTTGTTCCCCAGGATAAGAGTCCTATGAATCGAGCAAAGACAGGCCGCAAGGACGCACACTTGTCAGATGGTCAAGTGATTGATACTGGTCGGGTAGCGATCGATGCGCGTTGGGCGCCGAAGATGTCCTCGTAGGCATACATGAGGGCGGCCACGCTGGTGGCGGCTGCGACAAAAACGCCCACGCAGCAGGCGAGCAAGCCCAGCAACCCCAGTAGCGCAGTTACGATCACGAACCCAAACATTGACCACCAGTGTTTGGTGATGACCTTTCGGCTAAGTTCCATCGCCTGCCAGAAGCCCATCTTCTTATCGATGACCAGCGGCAATGCGAACATCCACGAGATCCCCAGATAAATACCCGGCACCAGGCACAAGAGTACACCTAGGAAGGTGAGCAGCCCCGAGACCAGGTACGCCCCAAGGAGCGACCCGAACGCCACGCTGAAGCCGGTGAACGCGTTGCCAAGGCTCGCAGACTGCCCCCGGATTTTCTTCAAGTACAGCGCATAGAGTCCACCCATCATCGGCCCGGTGAGGATCAGGCCAACCAAAGGGATGAAGCCGCCGCTAATAATGACCATTGCTACGGCGGAAGCGCCAACCAGCAACCAGAAATCACTCTTCACCAGTTTCCAGCCGCGGCTAATGCAATTGCCGATCTCGATCCGGTAATCGCGGGCGAGGACTTCCTCGGCCCAACGTTGCGTGTCGATGGCCACCACCGTCGGGGGCGGCGTCGTCCCCGCAAACACATCGGCGAACTCCGCCAACGTCCCCAACGTTTTCCACTCTGTGCTGCCTTCGGGCTGCACTTTGGTTTGCGCGTTGGCGCGGCCTTCGGCGATCCACTGCCGCAACTGATCCGCACTGATCGGCCCATACTCGTTTCCATCTGCGCCGATGATTTTGTACATGATGGCACCTCCTTCAGTTCAGACTCTTGTCATTTGTCACTCGTCGTTTGTTGTTCTGCTTGATGCCGGGCGAGAATCGAACCACCCGAGCCGGCGATGCACGAGGTCGACCCGGGCGGTTTTCGCCATCTTCGAGGCCACAAGTTATCCGTCGTTAGCCGTCAGACGGAAAAGCCATTTCTGTCACCTGTCGCTCGCCAGCGCTCAGAAGGATGGGAAAAGGATTCTGGCAATACGCCAAAAGCCAAATAGCACCATAGCGCCGGCGGTGAAGACCGAGAGCAGGCCGAGACCGCGCCAGTGCAAAACTCGTTCCTCCCAGCCAGGCAGAAGCCAGCCAATCAGAGGGCGGAGCAGGAGGGCGATGATCACTGCGTAGGCGAGGAAACCGAAGGGATGATAAGCCCACGCCTCGGCAAGCTCGCCGTGAGATATGCAGCAGACTGCTCTCGTGAGGCCGCAACCCGGACAGGGCAGGCCTGTCAGCCGATGGAAATAACAGAACTCCACATGCGGCAACGTGGCGGGCGTGAATGCGCAACTTCCGGCTATGATTGTCACAGCCGCGAGAAAGCCCAGCATTCGTCCTGTGGACAGGTGAGCGTCATGCATGAAATCACATCGCCGGTATTTGGTTCTTCAGCTCGTTCACTCTAACCAAGTAGATGATCAGCAAGACCAGACTGGCGATGCCCGTCAAACAGCCGAGATAAGGGATGATAGACACCGCGCAGCAGATTGCGTAAGCGAGTCCGATGCTGCCCGAGCAATCGCCGACATCCGACCGGCCGATGGAGTCAAAGTACGATTTGAACGACTGAGACAGGCGAGGAAAGACGAAGAAGTTCCATACCAGTGAGAAGCAGGGAATGAGCAACAGCCACACCAGGCTCGGTTCAAGTTTCCGGAACTGCTGCGGGATGCGTTTGTAGCAGTTCTGGAGCAGAAGGCAAATGACGACGTTGACAACAAGAATGAGGAGCAGGACGACAACCACTATCCCCAGCACACCTAATGCAGCGATGACGTCAGATTCTGATCGCATGATTTTGTGAATCCCCCGTTGGCAGTTCTCTCGGAGTTTCTTGCAAAAGGGCCGTGCGTTTTTAAAGTCGTGCAAGCATAGACCAAAAGAGTTCGCAGTGTCCACACGATCTCTGACTGTTGCTCCCGGCGAAGGGTGTCACTAGTGACAAATCGATCCGGCGGTTTCGAGGACGCGCCTGGCGCAGTCTACCCGCGTGGTCGCGAGTCTTTAGAGAATTGGTGGAACGTTCTGAGGCAGAAATGCGTTCCGGATCTTGGGTCGTGTCATGAAAATCAGCAGCAGGATTGGATAGACCAGACTGAAACAACCGCCGGCCATGCCGCCCACCAGGCCCCCTATGGCGGCTGCGGCCTCGGGACCCCCGTCTCTTGCCTGAGTCATCATTGGCCCGAAGATAAAAACGACATTTACGATAATTGCCACGACTCCCGTCACAATCCCGAAGATCGCGTACCCGATGGACGTCAAGCGCGCCCACGATTTCATTTGCAGCAGCCCGATGCCCGCGGCGATCAACACGAGCGCCGCCAGCACTCCCGCGACTGCGGCTGCGATCAGGTAGACGCGGTAGGCGGCATTCTCATCGAGGATGCGTGACATAGGATTTCCCTGCTGCGCTTGGTAAAACAACATGATCAGTGAGATGGGCGTACACAGAAGTCCCAGCCCGCCAAAGACAAGATTCAAAACTCCAAACACCGTTACCGCGGTTGGTCGTTGCATAGGCTCCCTCCGCACTTGTTGGTCGCAAATGGTCTTTCGACCGCACACAAGCCCAAAGCCTGCCCCGGGCGACAACGACTCGGCCGGAGCAACCCTCCGCTGTCGTTTTCAGCGCAGCACGAGATTCATGTCGAAGGATGAGTGTTTCTATCACGGCGGTGTCGCAGGGGCAAGCGAATCTCGCGGCGCGGAATCACTATTCTCGCCCCGACCCTTTTAGAGCGATGTCGCCCAAGAAGGTCGTCAATCGAATTGGCGCGCCGCCGGCGCCGATGGGGGCGCTGACGGAGCGGATCTTCTTCTTCGCCACGACCGCCAACGGCACGGGTTCTCCCTGAACGATCTGCTCGGGGTAATCGATCGAGATCTTGCCGTCCCTGGTTTCCAGCTGAAGCACGGCGGAGTAATCGAGAGGCAGCTTCAGGTCGATGGAGCCGCGGCGCGTCGCCGCTGTGAATGAATGGCCTGTCCAGCGCGGTCCGGACAGCTCGACAGTCAGATCGCCCTGTTTGGTGATGGCTGAGAAATAGCCCGCCAGGTCTCTTGCCTCAACATTTCCCTCCTCGAGAGTTGCTTCCACCCAGCCGCTCACTGAGGCCACAGACAGGTCGCCTTTGACCATCTTTACGTTGAGATCGGTTTTTTCCCCGGGAACATAAACCAGGACGTTTACTTCCATTGTGGCGGCGGGCTGAGTCGAACCGGAGGTGCTGATCCGGGCCGAAGTCTGGGTGTTGGTGATGTGGACCGGGAAGCGCTTGGAGAGGGCCTGCGCCTGGTCAGGAGCGAGATAGAAAAAGACCTTTTCGATCTCTACACGGATGGAAGCGTTCCGCCAGCCCACGATCCTGATGTTGCCGGGGGCCGCGGCGACGACCTCGAGCTTCCCGCCCGGATAAAATGCGAACTGCTTCTCGCTCTTTTCCACATAAGGTTTCTTTGATTCGGACCCTTTTTGCCCTGGGGGTTCGCTCTGCTGCCCTTGGGCGACTAGAAGGAGAAAAGCAAGCATCAGACGAAGGGCCATGGCGGCAGGCTCCTGTGAAGGTCTGAAACGAAGCGGAGAACCGTGTAATTGTCGATCGCTCGAAACATGAGGACGCAGAAGAGACCGATGCCGAGCCAGAAAGCCGTGCGTGCCGGCCTGGAAATGAAACGGCGCCGTATCTGGGTGAGCAGGTGATAGAGGATCCAGCACTCCAGGGCGAAGGGTGGAAAGCCAAGGAAGCCGAGAAGAGGCATTTCAAAGATTTTCCAGCTCCCGAAATAGGGGATCGAATAGACCCACCGGGAGGCAGCCCAGAAATTCCAGAATTCCCATAGGAATCCGCAGACGAGCCCTCCCAGGAGCAAGCTCAAGATCTTGCGCCGGTCGCCGGAGGCGATCCGCAGCGAGAGACTCCGGAGCCCAAGCCGCTCCAGCAGAGGGTCGAACAAGAAGATCGGGCCCAGCCAGACCGTGGGGAAGAACCAGCGGGGCCAGATAAGCGGAGCGGCGCTGAAAACGAGGCCGAGCACGAGGAACGCGGGCGAGGGAACCGTGCGTGGAAGTGCGCTCAGCCCTTCGCTCTCCGAAGCGAAATGCCGCTCGCGACTCCCGAACAGCATGCGCTCGATAAGGTCTGTTGTGATGAACACGCCGGGAAGAACCGTTGCAAACGCCGCATAGTATCCAGGCCAGCGGAGCCAGATGTCGGCTGGGACGTCACTGTAAGCCCAATTGCTTATCGCCAGGTTGTAGCCTTCGAAGATGAGCCAAATGAAGACCGAAAGCGGGAGCATGCGCCAGAGTTCTCGGTGCCGACCTGAGAGCAGCGAGCGCCCGCGCAGCTTGAGGAGGAGGTTATCGGCCAACAGGATGTAAGACCACCAGGCGAAGCAGTAGAACCACGAGCAGAAGGGCTCGATCTTCCGCAACAGGCAGTACTCGGAGACGAGGAGGAGCAGAAGTCCCAGCCAGCCGTAAACCTTCATTTCACTTCCCGAATTGCGTTGTATTTGCGGCAGATCTCCAGGACTTTGTCGATGGGCAGCGCCTCGACCGTACGCCCGCCAGATCCCGTGGTTGTCTTGGCCATGAAGAGGGAATTGTAGACCGCTTCCTCCGTGGCTTCCTTTACCGCTTGAAAGAGAGGCGACATGGCATCGTTACTGAGCACCGGCGGCGAGAGCGTCGGCGTCCTGGGACTATCCGGGACACGCGCGTCGAGCGCAGTGGAGAAAGCGATCACGTAATCGCCGCTGCCGTTGCTGCTGTAAGATCCCGTCTTAGCCAGGCCCATGATGGCGCGCGCTGCCAAGCGCCTTAGATTGCGCGCATCCAGGGGAGCATCCGTCGCCACGGCCACCATGCAGGAGCCGTCGGGCGAACCGGTTTGGTTCCCCTTGCGGGACTTCGCGAGTTCCTGTGCCACCGGCGCCCCGTTGATCTCGAGCACGCCGCCAAAATTGGTTTGCACCAGCACGCCCACGATATAGCTCCCCTGCGAGGATGAGAGCCGGCGTGAAGACGTGCCGATGCCTCCCTTGTAGCCGAAGCAGACCGTGCCGGTGCCGGCGCCCACAGCGCCTTCCGGAACCGGCCCCCCCTTGGCGGAGCGGATCGCTTCGAGTACGTTCTCTTTGGTTACGTGGCGGCCACGGATGTCGTTGAGCGTTCCATCATTAGTTTCACCCACGACGGCGTTGACCGATCGCACCCGTTCGTTCCCGGGCTGCGCCAGTGTGTATTCGACGATCCCTGCGATTCCTTCGGCCACGTTGAGGGTATTGGTCAGGACGATCGGCGTTTCGAGATTCCCCAACTCCTCCACCTGAGTGCTGCCCGCCAGCTTGCCGAAGGCATTGCCCACGAAGACTGCGGCAGGGACCTTCTGCTGGAAGAGGTTGCCCGAGTAGGGCAGGATGGCTGTGACGCCCGTGCGGATGTTGTCGCCTTGCCAGAGCGTGACGTGACCCACAGCTACTCCGGCAACATCCGTGATCGCGTTCAACGGTCCGGGTTGCAGCACCCCCGGTGCGACGCCCAGCTCACGCGCTCTCTTTTGGGCCGCAGCTTGCGGGCAGAGCGCAAACAACGAGATCGCAAGCCCAAGTCCGGCGCACAGAGACGAGGAATAAGACCCCCACATGTTCACCTCCCGTTAGGAACGTTGATGCATACGAAGCAGTCCCCCATGCGCGGGGCGCGCACCCAAGCGCATGAAAAGGGTCGGAATCGGCATCGGGATCGCAATCGGCTTTTGCAGATCAACAACTTCGATAGCGATTGCGACCCCGATTCCGATGCCGATCTTCTTGGGTGTTCGTTTCAATTTTCGAAACAGAAGACCAGAACAGCCCTGGTAACCGTTCTCGGCGCATGCCATTGTACAGCTTTTGCGGGAGCTGCGAAGTCAAATTGGCCCTCTCGGTCGCAGAAAAATCGGCCCGTTTGGTCCTGACCGGATATCGAACCGCTGAAAATCTGCATACAACAAACCTATCTGAAGTTCTAAAATAAGGGAGCGGATATTCCGCGGCTTACAGCTAATTGCAGGATTTCAAATCGAGGGGTGAAGAAAGATGAGCATCCTGATGCACAAGGCTCTGGGCATTCTCTTGGCCGGGGGCGCGGGGGAGCGTCTCTACCCGCTCACACGGCACCGGGCTAAGCCGGCCGTCCCCTTCGGCGGATGCTATCGGATTGTGGATGTTACACTCAGCAATTGCATCAACTCCGGCCTGCGCAAGCTTTTCATCCTGACCCAATACAAGTCCCTGTCGCTGCACCGCCACATTCGGAACGGCTGGTACAACGTGGTAGCCAAGGATCTGGACGAATTTATCGAGGTCATCCCGCCGCAGATGAGGGTCGGTGACAACTGGTACATGGGCACGGCTGATTCCGTCTGGCAGAACCTTTACTCGATCAAGGGGGTCGACCGTATCAACTTCGTCATGATCCTCTCGGGCGATCACATCTACAAAATGAACTACTACCGCATACTGAGGCAGCACATCGACAAGCAGGCGGACGCGACGATTGGCGCCATTGAAGTGCCGGTGGAGAATGCGCGGCTGTTCGGTGTGATAGAGGTCGACGACTCGAACCGGATCCGGGGATTCCGGGAAAAGCCGCCCGCGCTCGACCCGAGCACCGAAGCTTCCGGGAAGGTCCTTGCCTCCATGGGCATCTATGTTTTCAACAAGTCGTTGCTTTTCCAAGCCGTTGAGGAAGATTCCCGAAACCCGGATTCCACGCATGATTTCGGCCACGACATCGTCCCCTCACTGATTGAGCGCTACAACGTTTATGCGCACCAATTCGTCGACGAAAACAGGAAGGAATCACAGTACTGGATGGATGTGGGGACGATCGACGCTTACTACCAGGCCAACATGGATCTGGTCGCAGTCACCCCCCAATTCAATCTCTACGACGAGGAGTGGCCCATCCGTACTAATCAACCCCAATACCCTCCGGCCAAGTTCGTCTTCGCGCAAAAGGGCCAGCGCATGGGCATTGCGCTCGACTCGATTGTGTCGGGAGGGTGCATCATCAGCGGCGGGAGGGTGGTGAACTCAGTGCTCTCGCCCGGAGTGCGCATCAACAGCTACTGCGAGGTAGACGGGTGCATCCTTTTCCCGAATGTGGAAGTGGGGCGCCATTCACGGATCTCGAGGGCCATCATCGACCGGGATGTCTGCCTGCCGGCAAGGACTGAAATCGGATTCGATCCCGAAGAGGATCGGAAGCGTTTTCACGTGACCGAAAGCGGCATCGTCGTGATCTCCCCTGAGGATTTTAATATAGAGGTCAGCCCGGGCGAAGGTTAGCCGCTCGCTGCATTTATTAGGGTGCCGGGTCTCCGAAATCCAATTTTGCCTGGTCCCTATCCGAAATTTGGATGTTGGAGACCGGCACTACGAGGAGAAACGCCATGTCAAACAAGCGGCAGGATGCGAGGTCGTCACAAGGTGTGGAACGTCGGATTTTCATGCAGGCGGCGCTCGGCACAGCGGTTGCCGGTGTGTGTTCTGCGTTTCAGGGGAGTGCGTCGCACCTGGGGGGCGGCGGGACCAAGAGCTACCGTGAAACCCTCGAGACGCCGATCGTGGCGCGGCATCAGGTGGTCGTGGCTGGCGGCGGCCCCAGCGGCGTTATCGCGGCCCTGGCAGCGGCACGCAGCGGCGCGGATACCCTGCTGGTGGAGCGGTATGCATTCCTGGGCGGCAACGGCACGGCGGGGCTCATGACCTGCTACAACGGGTTCCGCAATCAGAGGCCGCCGGAAGCGTTGCAGACAGTGAAGGGTATTCCGGCCGAATACATCGCAGAGCTCGTCCGGCTCGGCGGCATTGCAGATGCCGACTCCTACGAAAGAACGGTTCAGCACGATGTCAGAAGGGGGGAAATACCCTATACAGTTCCCTTCGACGCAGAGGCGGCCAAGGTGGCCTGCCTGAATCTTCTTAAGAAAGAGGGCGTGACGCTCCGCCTGCACAGTTGGGTGGTCGCGCCGATGCTCGAGGGCTCGCGTGTGACGGGTGTTGTCGTGCACTCGAAATCAGGCCGTCAGGCGATTGCTGCCGATGTTGTGATCGACTGTACCGGCGACGGCGACGTTGCCGCTACGGCCGGCGCGCCGTTCATGAGTCCCTCCGCCACCGGCGACCGCATGGGGATGAGCTTGATGTACCGTCTCAGCGGGGTGCCTTCCACGATCCAAGGCGCCTTTGGTGGAATCCGCATTGGCGACCATGTCGTGAGGTGGGGCCCGCGTGTCGATGGTGACGGTACCGATGTTGAGACCTTGACGCGGGCGGAGGTCGAAGCACGTCTGAAACTTTGGGACGATGTCCAGGCGATGCGGAAGAAAACCGGGCAGGAGTCGCTCTATCTTTCGCAGACGGCCACTACCATCGGGGTGAGGGAAACACGCAGGATCATCGGCGAGTACGTCGTCACTGAGAAAGATGCGATCGAAGGAACGCGCTTCCCCGACGCGATCGCCATCAGTTCAAACCCCATGCCGGAATACCACGGGCAGCGGTATTTCTTCAAGCATGAGGGGTTCGGCATCCCCTATCGCTCTCTCGTGCCCATAAAGGTGGACGGCCTGGTGCTGTCGGGGCGGTGCATTTCGTGCGAACAGGGACCGTTCCAGTCGGCGCGCTCAATGGCGCCGGCGATGGCCGTGGGCCACGCATCGGGTTGTGCTGCGGCATTAGCTGCTAAAAAAGGCGTGCCACCCCGGAAGCTGGATGTGAAGGAGCTTCAGAAACTGCTCAGGAGTCAGAACGCCGAGATCCGTCTCTAGCGAAAAAGGGTACAGATCACCTTAGAGTCGGTGTCAGCGACCGGGCTGTACCCCTGTGATGAGACAAGAAAAACAGGGACAGAATCCGGAATCTTGCCTGCCGGCAGTTGCGCGTTGTGAAATGCATACTTTGAGGGAGAAAAAGAAATGGCTCTTAAGCGTTTCCCGATGACCGTTGCGCTTGTGATTACATGCCTGGTGTTTTGCTCGGGCGCAGTCGGGCCCAAGCAGCCCATCGGCGAGATTGTCAACCCGTCGATCGAGATGCTGGATCAGAACAATCAGCCCGTGAACTGGTCCATAGATCCTGTCCCGCGCGGGAACACGGCTCCCACGGCCCAAGTGGTGTCGGACGTGGCCCATGCCGGCATGCACAGCCTCATGCTCTCGGGCAGTGGCGCTTCGTGGATAAACAAGACGCTCCTCAAGCCATACGCGACTTACAGGTTGGCGGGTTGGATCAAAACCCTGGACATACCGACCACGAGCGACCGGGGTGCCACGTTTCAACTGCGCGGCGTCAGAGTGACCTCGCCTCCGCAGAGGGTCAACGGCACCAGGGATTGGACTCAGATGGAGATCACCTTCGACACGGAGGGCCAGGACTGCATGATCGTTGCCGCCACGATGGGTGGCAGCGGCGCTCGAGGCGGTCGTGGCGCTGAAACTGCGGGGCCGCAGGGGAGGGCCTGGTTTGATGACCTGAAACTGGAGCTGGTTTCGGCACGCGAGCTCAAGCCGGCGGTGACGATTGACGCCGCAAAGACGCGCGAGCCCATGCCTGATCTCATCTATGGTCAGTTCATCGAGCACCTGGGGCGCAGCATCTACGGTGGCATCTGGGCCGAGATGCTCGAGGACCGCAAGTTCTATTACTCCGTCGGTGAGACGCGCATTGAGCAGCGGGCAAGTGTCCCTTCGGCCTGGAAGGCCGTGGGCGCTGCGAGCGCAATCGCAATGGTGAAGGAAAACGCTTTTGTCGGTGAGCATACCCCGCAGGTAAATCTGGGCGAGGGCGGCGCGGCCAAGGGGATCACGCAGTCCGGCCTGGGCGTCGTCGCTGGCAAGGGCTATACGGGCTACGTGATTCTAGCGGGTGACGCTTCGGTGGCGCCCATTGAAGTAAGCCTCTGCTGGGGCAGTGGCGCGCGCGAGCGCCAGACGGTCAAGATCGATAAGATCACGGCCGAATATAACAAGTACCACGTCAAATTCAGGGCCGGCGCATCGACCGACAACGCCACGTTCGAGATCCTCGGCAAGGGCAGAGGCAAGTTTCTGATCGGCACGTCCTCGCTCATGCCGGATGACAACGTCAAGGGCATGCGCAGGGACACGCTGGCGCAGCTCAAGCAGCTCGATGCCCCCATGTATCGCTGGCCGGGCGGCAACTTCGTCAGCGGTTACAATTGGAAGGACGGCATTGGCGACCGTGACAAGCGTCCGCCGCGCAAGAATCCCGCTTGGACGGGCATCGAGCACAATGACTTCGGCATTCACGAATACTTTGACTTCATCAAGGAGCTGAACACGCAGCCTTTTATTGCCATTAACGCAGGCCTTGGCACGGTCGACCTGGCTGTCCAAGAAGTGCAGTACGTCAACGGCGGCCTTGACACGCCGATGGGCAAGCTCCGCGCCCAGAACGGCCACCCGGAACCATTCCATTGCACATATTGGGCTGTCGGCAATGAGATGTCCGGGAGCTGGCAGTTGGGCAACGTGCCGATTGCAGAATTTGCCAAGCGGCACAATGACTTTGCCCGGGCGGTGCTCGATGTCGACAAATCCATCAAGCTGATTGCTTCCGGCGAGGCGACCCGGGCAACCAGCGATTGGGACCGGCAGTTGCTCTCCAACTGTGCCGACTATATGAATTTCAATAGCAAGCACTTCTACAGGCAGGATTATCACGGCGGCGGCCTGATGACCCATGTGCGCCAGATCGCCGATTCCATCCGCGCCATAGCCGACGGACACCGCGATTACTTGAAGACGATCCCACAGATGCAGGGTAAGAACATCAAGGTCTCCCTGGACGAGTGGAATTACTGGTATGGCCCGCACATCTTCGGCGAGCTCGGGACACGCTACTTCCTGCGCGACGCGCTTGGCATCGCCGGGGGCATCAACGAGTACAGCCGCAACACCGACGTGATCGCTCTGGCTTGCTACGCCCAGACGGTCAACGTGATCGGCGCCATCAAGACGAGCAAGACGGCCGCAGTGCTCGATTCCACTGGCGAGGCGCTCGCGATGTATCGCCACCACTTCGGCACGATCCCGGTGGAGATTGCGGGAGCGCCTGAGCCGCTCGACGTGGCCGTCACCTGGACGAAGGATAAAAAGGCGCTCACGATCTCCGTCATCAATCCGACTTACGATGCGCAGCGGCTCGGGATCAAGGTCGTGGGCGCCGAGCTCGCCTCGCAGGGGAAATCATGGGTTCTGACGGGTCCAGACGAGATGGCTTACAATGACCCGGGCAAGGATCCCGTGGTCAAGTTCACCGAGAAGGCCCTGGGCGGCATCAGGGACACGCTCGAGGTCGCGCCCGCGAGCGCAACCATCTTCGAGATCCCGGTGAAGTTTTGAGGTGCCAGGTCTCCAAAATCCGATTTTGCTTGGTCCCTATCTGTGAAATTTGGATCTTGGAGACCCGGCGCCGCAGGAGGTGTCACATCCAGGTGATCCTGAAGCCGCCGATGCCCGTCTTGACAACCAGGTGCATGCGCACTTTGGTTCGGTTGTAGTTCTCGCTGTAATAGTCTTCGCCAGCGCCTTCTCTGCGGAAGCCGTCGAGCTGAAGGCCGCTCAGGAAGTGTTTTTCGGCGGTGACTCTAACGCCCACGTCGCGGGGCATGCGCGCGGTTACGCCTCCCACGCCGACCTGAATCCGGACCGCGGCGTCCTGCTTCAACTGGCCGGAGAAATCAAGAGTGGCGCCGCCGACCCCGCCCTCGAAGTCAAACCGGCGGAAATTGAGGTTGCCCAGGCCGACGGCATTCAGGTTGCCGACGCCGTTGCGTAAGCGGATCTCATCGCAAACCGCGGGGTTTGGATCGTAGGCGCTAAGTCTGGTGTCGCTGACCCCTGATTCAAGGTCGAGCCGGGCCAGGCGCAAACGCGACAATGCGAGGCGGGCGTCGCCCACACCCGTGTTGACCTTGAGGCTGACCGGCAGCGCGTCTGTGAAGTTGAGAAGCAGTCGGTTGTTGCGCCGTTCATCTCGGATGCCCCTCTTGTGGGTGCTCTTGAGCGTGAAAGAGAGCCGTCCCTCGCCCGCGCTTCCTTGATCATAGTTGATTTCGGGTTGATAGCTGGCTTTGTCGTATTCGAGGTCGAGCGAGTACAGGTTCGACGACTTTTCCCCGGAAATCTCGAGCGAGCCGATATCGAGGCGAATGTCCACCTGGAGAGAAGACGCATTGCCGACGGGTGAACTTTTCGCGATCTTGGCCATTTCCACGGGAACCCGCTCCTCAAGACTGCAGCCCGAAAGCAGAAGAACTGCTGTCATGCCGGCCATCCAGACGACGTTTCTCATGGGATTCCTCCTGGACAACAGCTATTTGTTGCGTCTGCCTGCCTGCTCGCTGGTGCGGACTCGTACATAGATGTCCTTGTTCTCGGTCTCGAGAACGATCCTGGGCCCGCCGGTTTTCGTTCTCCCTTTGATCGTCGTGATATCGCCGCTTCCCGAGAGCGGTTCCAGGCCGGCGAAGTCTGAGGAGATGCGGCCGTTGCGCGCCGTGGCGTCGAGCTGGAAGGCAGCCGCCGGCGGCAGAAACACCGTGATGTCGCCATTGCGGTTTTTAATGCTGATCTCATCTTTGCCCAGGGATTCTGTGGACAAGGTCACGTCGCCGTATTCGTTCGTCACTTTGCAGCCTTTGCTGAAGTCGTTCACGATCACGTCTCTCAGGGTCGTGCCGATTTCCACCGGGCCGCCCACGGTGTTCACATTCAGGGATGACCCTTGCGCTGCGCCTTTGAGGTATCCGCCGATGTCATTGAGACCGATGCGGTCGGCCGTGGAGCGGAGATCTACGTTGCCCTTGATTCTCCTGAGCGTTGCGGTGGCGTATTCGCTCGAGAGCACGACGTTGGCGGCTACGTCGCTTATCTGAATGCGCCTGTGGCTGCTGGTGACGTTCACGCTGTCTCCCAGGTTGCTCACGGTCACCTGGCATCCGCGTGCATCGATTGTCACCGGTTTGGCAACATGATTGACAGTGATGCTGCCCTCCTCATTCGAAGCTGTGACTCTTCCCTCAACGTCATTGATCGTCACGGGCTCATACTGGTCGCGGACATCGACATCGCCTTTGACGGTCTCAACTGCGACCCGCCCGCGGGCGCGGACCGACAGGTTCCCGGTCAGATTTGTCAGGCGCGATTCGCCGTATTGGTTCTCGACCACGAAACTGCCGCTGCATTCGCGCACTTCCAGCAGCTTCTGGCTGGATTGGACATTGAGCTTGCAGTCGAGGCCGGAGACATTCACGCCGCCAAAAGGATTGCGGATATCCAGCTGCACGTGCTTCGGCACGTAGACGTCCATGTCCGTGTTGAAGTGATAATTCTTGGCAGACAGGTCGTCGCGGTTGGTCTTAACCACGAGAGTCGAAGTTGCTGCCGTGCCCTCCACTCCCCCTTGGATCTTGATTTCGTCGGCGATCTGTCTTGCGCGCGCCTCATCGTCCTCATAGACCCTCTTGCGCATGTGAATGCGGACCTCGCTGTCGCTGCCGGCGGAAACGGTCACAAGACCGCTGGAATTCTCAATGCGGACAGGCATACCGGCAGCGAGAGGATACGTGAAGTCCTGAGTGTACTCGTGAGAGGTTCCGAGGAACACATCCGTGCCGCCGATGTTGATGGATGTCGACAGGAGATCTCTCACAGCGCTGCCGGGGATTTGCGAGATCGCCAGGCCGATGATGAGGACAATCAGTATGCAAAAGACTTCCCCGACTTTGAGAGAAACCCCTTCCTTTTGCCTGTAGTAGTCGATCACCTTGCCCAGCCCGAGGAGGATAAGGAGAATCGGCCAATAGCGCCGCGCCATCGCCCATAAGTCGGGTCCAATGCCGAAATTTTTGAGCAGGAACATGGTTCCAATTCCAACCCACAGCAGCCCTCCCAATAACGACGGGCGCCGCCTCCGGTGGCGCTTGACGGCGGCGGGGTCCGAGGGCGCAGGCTCCTGTTCCCATGTGGCGTAGTAGTAGAGCTTTTTAACTCCGATCAGAATCAGCAGGATCGGCCAGTAGCGGGCGATTAGTTGCCACACCGTGAGGGTCGAGTACCAGTTTGAGAGAAAAAAGGCCAATCCGATGCCGATCAGGATCAGTCCGAAAATCAATGCGCCCTTCCGGGTACCAGCAGACATGAGACCCCCCCGAACCTATTCCTTGTGTTCGCCAAGCGCAGTCTTGTTTCCGGCTGCCGCTCCCTCTTCCCGCTCGCGCAGTGCACCGAAAACGAGATATGCGCCCAGCGCGATAAAGACAAGCGGCCACAGCCGGTTGAGGAAGTTGTAATGAATGAAGTTTTGCAGCAGGAAAACAAGTCCCAAGGCAATCAAGATGATTCCCCAGGCGGCTACCGTCCTGTCCTTGGCAGGACTGCCCGTCACGGTTTTCGGTTCCATACGCGTCCGGAGGTAGGCTTCCGCGGTGCGATAGGAATCGAACATCGTAAAAACGAGGAAGACGACGGCCCCGAATCCGAACACCCCGTGGACTTCATCGCTCATGATGAGGAGCGCGGCGAAGATGGCAAACTGGGTGAGCGCTTTCCGGTATTCGCCGTTATAGACGGCGCCCATGCCGGGGATCAGCGAGAGAGTGGCCGCGCGCTTGGGAGCATCCGTGGGAATATGGAGGCCCTTAACGGCAGCCGCCCACTCGGTGCCGCGCACCAGACAATCCTGGCAATAGACCTTGCTCTTGATCTGATGCGAGCACTCGGCACACAGCGCTCTGCTGCACGTGCTGCAGAAGTCCTGGGATTCCACCGCAGGATGATAAGAGCATTTCATGAGTCATCTCCTTCCGGGGCTGAACGGCTGCCCCCGCTAGGCACGCAGCAGCCAGACAATACTCCTCTGCTGCACGGGAGCTTTTTCCGGCTGCTTGTGCTCGACCGGTTTCTTGTTGCCTTCGACCGGCACATCCAGCTGCTCGATCATGAAGCCGAGCTTGTGCAACACGTTGTTCTTGAAAAAGGTGAACTGGGCCTGCCACTCATTCTTGGTATCGTAAAGCTTCAGCCCCTCGCTGTAGAGCTGCTGCACGCCGCGATCCATCTGCCGGAACAGCTCTCCGGGAGTTAGAGACGAGGCCAGCACGCTCATGCGAGGCGCCATCAAGTCCACCAGCAAGGCGAGGGAGAGCAGAGCCAATCCGGCGCCCGCGGCGAAGCGCGGCGTGAGGATGGGCTGCAAAAAGTATGTCCTGAGTCGCTCGCGTAGGGAACGGGTGCGTGGCCGCCCCGAGGTCCGGAGTAGGATCCTGTCGAGCAGCGCGGTGTCCAGTTCGTAGGAAGGAAACGCCTGACAGGCGACCAGGATGGATCGAATTTCCTCCACCAGGCCCTGACAACGGGGACATTTCTGGAGGTGCTCGGCTACCTCCACCATCTCCTCTTGCGGCAAGGTGCGCTCGACGTATCCGCTCAAGCGATCGTCAACCAATCCGCACTCCATAACTACCCCCTAGACTTGCAGTCCGGCTTGCGCGCGTCGCTTGGTCAGCAGCTTGGCCAGCTCCAGACGCGCCCGGTTGATCCGGCTCTTGACCGTTCCTTCCGGGATTCCCAGGAGTTCTGCGATCTCCAAATAGGCCATGCCTTCCAGATCGCGCAGTATGATCGCCTCTTTCAGTTCCGGAGACAGCGCTTGCAGACCTTCGCTGACAAACCTGGAAGCTTCCGATTGCTCGGCGACCCGCTGGGGATTCGGCGCCTTGTCGTCCTTCAGGTTCATGATCTCCATTTCCTCAGTCCCTGCGGCTTGCTGATAGCGCCGCGTCCGCCGATAATGATCGATGACCAGGTTGCGCCCGACTTTCATGATCCAGCTCTGGAAGCTGCCGGATTCAGAACGGAAACTCTTGAGATTCTGATAAACCCGGATGAATATCTCCTGAGTCAAGTCCTCCGCCTCGTCGCGACGAGAGGTGTAACGATACGTAAGATTGTAAATCCGTTTCGCGTACTGATTCACAACCGTCTCCCAGGCAGCGTCATCTCCCCGGAGACAGCGCTCGACCACTTTTTCATCGCCCGGGAGCAATGGTCACTCCTTATCTCCTATCCCGAAAACGAAGCTGGAAGGCGTAAAGTTCAAAAAATCAGGTTTCGCCCGTATCCCGGCGCCAAGTTCTCAAGGTCGATCGAACAGCTCCGGCCGGACAAGGAACTGTAGCAGGCGCCGGCGTGCGAAGATACATTTTCCTACGCCCGGTGAGTTTCTGCAACATCATGTGGGAATCGGTGACAGGCGCCGAATTGCCTGACTATGAGCAGGCACAGGCAAGTCCCTCGAGGCAATCCAGCGCCCGTCACCGATTTTCCTGCTTGACCTTTTAGGAGATTTCATATCTATTTCTGTAACGTCTTTGAATTTGCTAACTTGAAGGCTTCGCAGAATAGCGGGAAGCTTCCCTTTTGAGCCGGTCAGGCGCCGAGCGGGATTTGAACCGATGAAGTGCCCATATTGCGGACATACCAAAGATCGCGTGGTGGACTCACGTGAGAGCCGTGACGGTGATTCGATCCGTCGTCGCCGCCATTGCCTGCAATGCTCTCGGCGATTCACGAGCTACGAGCGGATCGACGAGATTCCCTACATGGTTGTGAAAAAGGACGGCGGCAGGGAGAAGTTCGATCGTGGTAAAATCTTGACGGGTCTGCTGAAAGCGTGCGAGAAGAGGCCGGTCAGTCTCACGCAACTCGAGAAAATCGTCGATCTGGCCGAGCAACGGGTCCAGGAGAGTCCCGAACGGGAACTCGAGACCGCCACTGTCGGCAAGATTCTGCTCTCTGAGCTGAGGCGTTTGGATAAGGTCGCCTATCTGCGTTTTGCTTCGGTCTACTTGGAATTCGAGGATGTGGCGGAATTCATGACCGAAATCAATGAATTATTTGAAAAGAAGCCATCGTAGACCTCGCACTGCATCTGTCGGCGTAAGAGCGGAGGGTTCGATCGGCTTCTTGGGTAGCTCATGTCGAAATCGCGCAAGCGAACGCCCTACGAACAGGCGCGGTTCCCTCTGATTCTCGAAGCGGAAGAAATCCTGGACCGTTTCGCTGTGGGTGGCTGGACCCCCAACGTCGACATCTGCGAGACGGCAGATGCCGTGACGGTCCGCGTTGAGTTGCCGGGCATTGAACCTTCCGACATCCGGGTCACGATCCAGGACAGCACACTGCGGATTCAGGGCATGAAGAGAGAACCGGCGATTGCTCTTGAGCGCCTTTCCTACTATTGCCTGGAAAGGAGATATGGCAAGTTCGACCGGCAGATCAAGATAGACTGGGTCATCGATGCCGGCCGTGCGCGCGCCACTCTGGTCAACGGTGTCCTTACGATCGAGATTCCGAGAATGGAAGATCGGCGCAGCGTAATGTTCGAGATTCCAGTTATAAAGAAACAAAAATGAAACTCTGCCAGCTAGATCCGGATCGACATTAGGCGAAAGGATTTCAAGGCGGTTATGCCAACAGCAGATTTGAAACAAGACGCAGCGGGGAAGGAGGCGGGCGCCGGGCAGGACGAGCAGATCCAGATACCGGAGCAACTTCCGGTGCTGCCTCTGCGGGACGTCGTTACGTTTCCGTATATGATCCTGCCGCTCGTGGTGTCGCTCGAAAAGGCCATCCATGCGGTTGATCAAGCGCTGGCGCAGAATCGCATGATCCTCCTTCTGGCCCAGCGCAATCAGGAGGTCGAGAACCCGACCCCTGGGGAAATGTACGATGTCGGCACAGTCGGCATGGTGATTCGCATGCTCAAGATGCCGGATCAGGGAGTCCGCGTCCTGGTCCAGGGGATCGCGAGGGCGCAGGTGGAAGACTGGTTTAGTGGCCTGCCCTATCTGCAAGCGAAGGTCAAAGTGCTCGAGGAAGCGAAACCTGAAGTTGCCGGCCTCGAGATCGAGGCGCTCATGCGCAACGTCAGAGAGGCCCTGGAGAAAGTGGCCTCATTGGGGAGAAACATTGCGCCGGAGATTATGGCCATCGCTTCGAACATGACCGACCCGGGGCGCCTGGCGGACCTGGCTGCCTCCAATCTGGCGCTTAAGATCGAAGACGCGCAGGACGTCCTCTCCACTCTCGATCCGGCCAGGAGGCTGCGCCGCATCAACGAGCTGCTCACGCGCGAGGTCGAACTGCTTACGGTCCAGCAGCAGATCAACATCCAGGCGAAAGATGAGATCGAGAAGGGCCAGCGGGAATACTTCCTGCGTCAACAGCTCAAGGCCATCCAGAGCGAGCTGGGTGAAGGGAACGAGCTGGTGGAGGAGGTCGCGCGCTACTTGAAGAAAGCTGATGAAATCAAGATGCCCAAGGAAGCGCGCGATGAGTTCGACGTCCAGGTGCACAGAGTCGAGCGCATGAACCCGGAATCGGCCGAGACCGCAACGCTGCGCACGTATTTGGACTGGATGGTCGGCCTGCCGTGGAGCTTTCGAACGGAAGACAACCTCAATCTCCACAAGGCGCGCAGGATTCTGAGAGAAGACCACTACGGCCTCGAGAAGATCAAGGAGCGGATTCTCGAGCATCTGGCTGTACGCAAGCTCAAGCAAAACACCAAGGGCCCGATCCTGTGCTTTGTCGGGCCTCCCGGAACGGGAAAGACGTCCCTGGGCAAATCGATCGCGCGCGCATTGGGGAGAAAGTTCGTGCGCTTGAGCCTCGGCGGCATGCACGATGAAGCCGAAATCCGGGGCCACCGGCGCACTTACGTGGGCGCTTTGCCCGGCAGAATCATCCAAAGCCTGCGCCAGGCCGGAACCAAGAACCCCGTTTTCATGATGGACGAAGTCGATAAGATCGGCGCCGACTTTCGCGGCGACCCGTCGTCGGCCTTGCTCGAGGTCCTTGACCCGGAGCAGAATGATTCATTTCGGGACAACTACTTGGGTGTTCCCTTCGATCTCTCAGATGTGTTATTCATCACGACGGCCAACATTCTCGATACCATCCAGCCCGCGTTCCGCGACCGCATGGAGGTCATCGCGCTATCGGGCTACACAGAGCTGGAGAAGCTCCAGATAGCGAAGCGGCACTTGATCCCCAAGCAGATCGAAGCGCACGGCCTGACCCCTGACGACATCAAATTCCCCGACAATGTGATCGTCAAGATCATACGCGGTTATACGCGGGAGGCCGGCCTTCGCAATCTCGAACGTGAGATCGCCGCCATCTGCCGCAAGGTGGCCATGAAGTTCGCAATGGGAAAGCGCAAGCGCGTGATCCTGCGTTCTGCCGACATCCATCGATATTTGGGCCCGCAACGGATCCTGCCCGGCGAACATTTGACACGCAACCAGATCGGAGTCGCAACCGGGCTGGCCTGGACTCCCGTTGGGGGCGAGATCCTGTACGTCGAAGCCCAGGCGATGGACGGCAAAGGCGCGCTGATTCTGACCGGCCAGATGGGGGACGTGATGAAAGAGTCGGCCCAGGCCGCCTTGAGTTACACCAGAGCCCATGCGGGCAAGTACGGCATCCCAAAGGACTTTTTTTCGTCTCACGATTTCCACATTCATATCCCGGAGGGTTCGATCCCTAAGGACGGACCATCGGCCGGGGTCACCATGACTTCCGCTCTGGTTTCGGCCTGTACCGGGCGCCCGCTGAACAAATCCATCGCCATGACGGGAGAGATCACTTTGAGCGGAAACGTGCTGCCGGTCGGAGGAATCAAGGAGAAAGTTCTGGCCGCACATCGGGAGCAAGTGGGCATTGTGATGCTTCCCCGTCCAAACAAGAAAGACCTCGAAGAGATCCCCCGCGAGGTGCGACGGGACCTCAAGGTGATATTCGTGGATCGATTGACCGAAGTGCTGCAGCGTGCTCTTGTCTGAGCAGCAGGCAGTGGGCTGCGAAATCTGACGCTGCCTGCGAAAGCCTGCCGCCAACTGCCGTCCACCGACTGCCGACTGATGTTGAGGATCGACGAGAACCAGATCGTGCGCTTGCTCCAGGAGTGCTTCGGAGCGAGGAGCGCGTCGCTCATCCAAGGGATAGGCGATGACGCAGCAGTGCTGCACTTGCGGGGCGCGCGCGAGCATTGGGTCGTCACCACCGACATGCTCCTGGAAGAAGTGGATTTTCGCAGGAGCTGGATTACACCGCCCGAGCTGGGACACAAATCCCTCGCCGTCAATCTGAGCGATCTGGCAGCCATGGGCGCGAGACCGCGTTTCTTCACGGTTGCTCTCGCCTTGCCTTCGGATGTCAGGGAAAAATGGATCGAGGATTTCTACAGGGGCATGTCAATCCTTGCCGAGCGCCAGGGAGCGGTGCTGATCGGCGGGGACCTCTCGCGTTCCTCTTCCGGCATACAGGTTACCATCACAGCGATCGGGGAAACCTCCGACAGAAGAGTTGCCTGCCGATCCGGCGGCCGACCCGGCGACTTCCTTTATGTGACGGGAGTCCTGGGCAAAGCTGCCGCCGGCCTGGCCCTCTTGCAGCAGGGCCGTACATCCCGGAGGAGCGCCGCCGAGCGTTTGGCTCTCCGGTCTCACCGAACTCCTGAGCCCCGGTGCGATGCGGGCTTGTGGCTGGTCAAGAATCGCTTCGTCAGCTGCATGATGGATCTCAGTGACGGACTGTCGACGGATTTGCCGCGCCTGTGTGAGGCTTCCGGCGTGGGTGCGGAAATAAACGGCGCGCAGCTTCCCGTCTTCGCGGGGGCGCGCAGGTGGAAGTGCGATCCTGTGGATCTGGCGCTGAATGGGGGCGAGGATTTCGAGCTTCTCTTTGCGGTCCCGGCCCGGAAAGCGGCGCGCCTCGAGAAAGCATATCCTTCCAGGTTTCCTCCCATCAGCCGCATTGGACGCTTGCGCCGGGAGCGCAGTGTCGTCTGGGCGCCTAGCCCGGACACGCCTCTCCGCCCACTGGCCCCGGGAGGCTTCGACCACTTCCGCAATTCCTCATAAGGAGACGCTTATGACAGACCCGCGCACATCCGCCCTCCAATATGCCCATGAACATCGCCAGGAATTCCTGAACATCTTGAAGGAATTTGCCGGCATTCCATCCATCTCCGCCGACCCGGCTCATAAAGCCGATATCCAGCGCGCCGCCGAGTGGGTGGCTGGCCGCCTGCACGCCCTCGGAATGAAAAACGTAACCATCTACCCGACAGCCGGTCATCCGGTCGTATATGGCACGAGCCCGAAAGCCGGCTTGCAGGCCCCGACTGTGCTGGTCTACGGCCATTATGATGTCCAGCCTCCTGAACCCTTGGAGAAGTGGCAGAGCGGACCGTTCGAGCCCACGGTGCGCGGCGAAAACTTGTACGGCCGCGGGGTGAGCGACATGAAAGGCCAGGTGATGGCTTCTCTTGCGGCCATCGAGTCCATCGTGCGCACCGGCGAGCTGCCCGTGAACATCAAAATGCTGATCGAGGGGGAAGAAGAAGTCGGTTCGCCCAACCTGGAGCAGTTCATTCCGGAGCACAAAGACTTGCTCGCGTGCGACGCCGTCTTGAATCCTGATGCAGGGATGATAGCCGCCGACATTCCCTCCGTCACTTACGGACTGCGCGGGCTTGCCTACTTCGAGGTGCGCGTCTATGGGCCAAGCCAGGACCTGCACTCAGGCAGCTTCGGCGGCACGATCCATAATCCGGCCCAGGTGCTGTGCGAGTTGGTTGCCGCCATGCACGACGAGAACGGGCGCGTGACGCTGCCGGGCTTCTACGGCAGGGTGCGGCAGCTCAGTGAAGAAGAACGTCGCGAGCTGGCCCGCGTACCCACAGACGAGGCTTTTTTCAAGCGGGCCTCCGGCGTGCCGGCGCTGTGGGGAGAGCCGGAATATACTCCTGCGGAGCGTGTCGGAGCCCGACCCACGCTGGAAATCAACGGCCTGCTGTCAGGTTACACCGGCGCCGGCGCCAAAACCGTCCTCCCGGCCTATGCGATGGCAAAGATTTCAACGCGCCTGGTGCCCGACCAGGACCCGAAAGAGGTCTACGGGCAGCTCAAGCACTTCCTGGAGGCTCATGCTCCGAAGACCGTGCGCTGGGAACTTCAGGAGCTCGTCGGAGGCCCGGCTTCCCTGTCCGACCGCCACTCTGCGGCAGTGCAATCCCTGAGCCGGGCGATTGAGTCGGTATGGGGCAAGCGCCCGGTCTTTGTGCGCGAGGGCGGAAGCGTTCCTGTGGTCGCGCAGTTCCAGCAGCATCTGGGCGTGGATTCCGTCAACACCGGCTTCAGCCTGCTCGACGATGGCGCCCACAGCCCCAATGAAAAGCTGCACCTCCCCACGTTCTATCGCGGCATCGACGCGCTGATCCATTTCTTCTTCAACCTGGGGAGCAAGTAGCCGATCCCGCCGTGTCAAGCCCTCCGAATCCAATTCCCGTACTCCTCCGCGCAGGCACGGATTCAAGAAACGGAAGTTTCCTGAATCGGCGAAAACGTAGCCACGGGGCTGAGCCCCATAAGCACTGACTTTATCTATGTCGGATCGCAACCGGCCCCGGAGGGGGCGAAGAGAGTAGCCCCGGGCGAGCGAAGCGAAGCCCGGGGTTGTGAAAGCAGCAGGGCCAAGCCCTGAAAGGGCGGCAGAATCTGTTGCTCAGCCAGTGAGATTCTCCGTTAGATACTCTGAAGAGAATGCCATGACATCCACTCACCTGAGCCTTCAATACCATTTGATATTCAGCACCAAGGAACGCTGTGGCTGGATCAAAGAGTCTTGGCAAGAGAGATTGCACAGCTATCTGGGCGGCACCCTTCGTGGACTGGGCGGAGTGGCAGAGGATGTCGGAGGGACTGACGATCACGTGCACATTCTGGCCAGCCTCAATGCGACTCACTGTCTGGCGGACGTGATGAGGGAGATAAAATCGAACTCCTCCAAATGGGTGCATCGCATCATCGGCGTTGGGCTGTTCGCGTGGCAGGATGGCTACGGTGCGTTTACTGTGAGCAGATCGGAGGTTGAGGCGATCAAGCGATATATTCGAGGGCAAAGAGAACATCACAGGAAGAAGACGTTTCAGGAAGAATATTTGGAGCTCCTGCAGCAGAATAGCATCGAATTTGACGAGAAATATCTCTGGTGATTTATTCCTTCTATCGCCCTTCCAGGGCTCCCAACCTGTTGGGTAACTGTCTTGCTCTAAGGTCGCATTCTGCGACCTTAAAACGGGGCCAGCACCTCAAGTACGCTCCGTATGCTTTCACGGAGCATGGTGCCGTCATGGCAGCGAACGTGCTCAATAGTCCTGTTGCAGTTCGCGCCAGCATCAAGGTTGTCCGCGCGTTCGTGCGGCTCCGGGAGATGCTGGCGACCCATAAAGAGTTGGCGCATAAACTGGTGGAGCTTGAGCGCAAGTACGCTGCTCACGACGTCCGGATCCAGCAGATTTTTTCTCATATCAAAAAGCTAATGAATCCGCGCTCCCCCCGACGCAGGAAAATTGGCTTCGTTGCTCCCGAAGAAAAATAAATCTTGATATCGCAATTTGCGACATCGAAACATCCCCATGCTCCGCTGCAAAAAACACCACATCCCCCCTCGCCGGACTATCACCAGTTCCGGAAAAGTTATCTGGCTTTGCCGGTACTCTCTCCGCGCCCGCTTCAGACTCCACTGCCTGCCGGCATTCTGCCCCAAATGCAAAGAACCCGGCGTCTATTCCGAGGGTCTGTGCTACCCGTGTTGGTATTACCGGTATCTCTAGCGTGCCTGCGCGTCAACTCCTGCCGCCATTGCCACAACCTATTAGGCAAACGAGGAGTGATCCGAGCAACGCCTCTCACCAAGACCGCGCGATGGTTCGTATCGGCCCGGGTCGAGAGATCCCCGGATGAGATCAGAGCACGCCCGACCCTCTACGGACTGCCTTGACTGGATGGCGAGCCGAGGGCTCCCCTGTTTTATAAGACTTCATAAGTTGCTCCCCCCGGGCGCGTGCCGGCAGGGTTGCTCCACGCGCGAAAACCACCAAGCCACCAAAATCTTAGTACGCTGAGGACCCATCAGAGTTATCCTGGGAACCAGGGCGACTGATAACGTCGGAGAACCCCTCGTGCGTCGATGCGTTGGTGGGGTTGACCTTAGTAAAGCGAAAGGCGGCGATAGACGACATGAATGTTTCAGACCGGCTTAATGAACTGGTAAGGGCCTATGACCGTGAAGCTCGGAAATGTTTACGAGCGCGGGCTTATCTCGGTGCCTCGATTATGCAGGTGGCTGCATTCGAAGCCGGATTAGAGGCGATGTGCTTTCTGTACCCGGAGGACGTTAAAAAAACGTCCGTGTACCAGCGAAAACGGTTCCGCGGCCGGAAAAACAAGGCTCTGGAATTTTCGCTGTACGAACTCATCAATATAGCGGCTGAGCTTTCGTGGTTCTCGCCAAAACAGGTTGCGTGGGCCGGGAAAAGAACGAGCATTGCTGGATTCTCGCATGAAATGCGTAAGGTGAGGAACCTTGTACATCCGGGCGAGTGGGCTCGTCAGCGCGGTCCCCTCAAATTTACCAGGGGGGTGTACAACGTGGTCTATGAAATCTATGGCGTAGCAAACTCTTGGCTTCTGCATCGTGTAGAGCAAAGCCTGCAGAAAAGGATGAAGCGCGAAGGGCTGATTTAAGGGTTTTCGAGGAGAAGGAAAAAATGGACTGGTCTCAAGTCTCCGTCGGTGCGATTGCGGGCGGTGTTGGCTATTGGCTCCTCGGAGTGTTGAAAACGTGGTTTGAGCATCTGCTCGAACAACGAAAACAGCAGGCGGCGGAAGAGCGCATGATACGCGCGGAGCAACGAGAGGAGGCAAGAAAGGAAACCGAACGGAAGCAGGCCGAAGCCGATCGGGTGAAACAAGACCAGGCCACTCTCTTGATGTACAAAACACAATTGAAGGGGTCCACAGACTTGCCCACCGCCGCCAGCGTGGTGCGTGACATCCATAGTTTTTTCATAAAGCGACCGCACTATCTAAATCCCACCAATAGAGCTTTCCTTGAGAAGTACCCGGACAATTTCCACGATCGAGTCTGTTTTGCCCCCGGGCAGTTTGATCCGGCTGCTCTTGACGAACTGAAGCGCGCTGTTGAATCCCTGCAGATTCGCCCCAACCCCAAGAGTTGACGCTCCACGGTTAGCACAGTAACAGCGGATTTGCGACCCAGGAATTGCTCCGTGTCAGGTCTTCCGAATCCAATTCTCGCGCTTACGGACTTTGGCCGCTGCTCGCGTGAATCGCCCACGGGGATCCTCGAAAAGTTCTTTGTCGCGCCGCGCGATCAGCGGGCTGGTTATGAGCGCGGCCAGTACACCTCACGCCTATGGCCGATCCTTACGACAAGGACGACCATATCCTTGTCCCGGATCTTGTAGATGACCCGGTAGTCACCGACGCGGATTCGGCAAAGACCACTCACGCCCTCAAGGGCGGCGCTGCCGTGTGGACGAGGGTTCTCGCCCAATGACAAGATACGCCTGTCGATGCGGTTCCGAGCCTTCTCTGGAAGTGATTCAAGTTGACGCTTCGCACTCGGGGCAATCAGGATCTGCATAGTCGAATTCTCCCGTCCTGATTCCAAGGTGGCCCAACTGCGAGCGTCGCGCGGCTTTCGTGATGACACGAGGCCGGCCGAAACGGCGTGGTGTCGACCGTGGCATGGCGATGCTATGGCGAGCTTGGGGATTGGTTTTTATTTCAGCCGCAATTCCTTGCGTACTTTACTGTAAGGTATCGGCACCTCGTCCGGATCTGCCAAGATGCGCTTGGCCTCTTCGATATCGATCCGGTCTTCAAGCTGCTCGAGGAGAGCGAGGTCCTCTAGCGGGACCAAAGCTGCAACGTCCTTGCCCCGGCGCCGCAGCACAATCCGCTCGTGACTGTAAGCCACCCGGTTCAGCGTGTCGGAGAACTCCTCGCGAGCCTTGCTCGCTTCAAGGCGTGTCATGATACCCCTTCCAGGTCCAGACCATCCGGACCGTCATAACGTACTTATCGCACAAAGCGTACAAATTGGGAACAAGAAAGATGCGGACTCCGTTTTATTAGGTTGTTGACCATTTAAGATAGAATCTCTTGCAACACGTCGATCGAGCCATGGCTGACACTACCTGGGCGTGGATTCCGTCAACACCGGCTTCAGCCTGCTCGACGACGGCGCCCACAGCCCCAACGAGAAGCTGCACCCCCCTACGTTCTATCGCGGCATCGACGCGCTGATCCATTTCTTCTTCAACCTGGGGAGCAAGTAGCCCCCTGCGCAGTTTCAAGCCTTCCCAAAACGATTTCCGCGGTCCTCCGGGCAGGCACGGATTCAAAAAAAGGTAGTTTCCTGAATCGGCGAAAACGTAGCCGTAGAGCTGGGCCCCGTAAGTGCTGACTCTGTCTATGTCACATCGCAACCGGCCCCGGAGGGGGCGAAGAGAGTAGCCCCGGGCGAGCGAAGCGAAGCCCGGGGTTATGAAAGCAGCAGGGCCAAGCCCTGAAAGGGCGCCAGAATTTGTTGCTCACAGGGCTCCAAACCTACTGGATAACTGTCTTGATCTAAGGTCGCAATTTGCGACCTCAAAGCCCTCCACTTATGCTCCGCTGCGAAAAACACCACATTCCACTGTCGGGCCATGTCACTCTCCTTTTTAGTTCCCAGACTTGGTTTACTCGTAGCGGTCCTGAGATAGCGCGAGGCATGTAAGATGTGCCCACAGCCTTTTGTTGTCTGTTTAGGATAGGTATTTAGCGGTTTCTGAGGCGAGCTTGGACCGTTTCCGGACTTGCCTCACGAATTCTTGAGGACAAGCTCTTCGATCACAATATGCTCGCTCGAGGTTAGTTTGGTACGCCCGGAGCCTTTTCTGAAATGACGGGAATAGCCGTCAGGAGACCTTGCTTCTCGACGAACGCGACTACGACAAATGTTGCGCCGGCTTGCCCTTGGAGAACCAAAGACCCTTTGAAGTTTGTCCGCGCCAGGTCCTGCCACAGGTACCGCGCGATTTGTTGTCCTGGGCCGAGCGTAATGGTGACGGTGTCATCAACGACAGTGCCATCCTGGCCTATCAACGCCAGTTTGACGGCAATAGTCTGGCTGCTTGGGTTGGCAATAGCGTAAGCCAACTGTTTGCCCGGGCTTCTGCTGTTATCCACCGGAATTGTTGCATATTGGAGGGGTTGCGATTGGAGCACGCCCACCAGTGCTTGCGTCACCGAACCAACTGCGTACTCATAGATCGCGACCGCGCTCAATGAGCCGCCTAGGCTATCCAACTGACCCCATCCGACCTTCGTTGGACTGCTTGTTGTCGCGCCGGCAGCTGATAAGAAGATGGTTCCACCAGAGGGAATCGTAAGGGCAAAAATAGAGTCGACGGATGCGGGCTGTGTGACCCCGAAGGAGTCGGTTAAGGTGCCGCTCACGGTGAGCGGGTTTCCCTGCTGATCCGTCAGAATCAAGTTTCCTGAGGCTGCTGTCGCTCCCGTATTGGTAATAGTAAAAACTATCGAGTACCCGCCTCCGACTACCACCTGAGGGAAGAATATGTCGGAAAAACTTACGGTCATGACCTGGGCCGTGACCTTGCGGATGCGGTTATTGCCGTGGTCAGCGATGTAGAGGTTGCCTCCGAAGTCGACTGCCACACCACATGGCTCGCTCAGCCTTGCCGCCGTCGCTGGGCCGCCGTCCCCGCTGAAGCCACCGGTTCCATTTCCCGCGACCGTGCTGATCACCCCTGCGGTCGTGACCATGCGGATTCGATGATTGCTAGTGTCAGCGATGTAGAGGTTGCCCGCGGAGTCGACTGCTACTCCATAGGGGGCTTTCAGCTGCGCCGCTGTCGCCGCACCGCCGTCGCCCAGCCCGCTGGTCCCTCCGCCCGCCACCGTGCTGATCGTCCACTCCATCGTGACCTTGCGGATGCGGTTGTTGCCCTGGTCGGCGATATAAAGGTTGCGGTCAGAGTCGATTGCAACACCGCTTGGCTCGCTGACTTGGGCCATTGTCGCCAGGTGGCCGTCCCCGATGAAGCCACGGCGCCCATTTCCCGCGAACGTGTGCATCACCCCCGTGGGACTGACGATGCGGATGCGGTTATTGCCCTGGTCAGCGATATAGAGCCTTCCCGAGGAGTCCAATGCCACACCAGTTGGCCCCCACAGCCGTGCCGCCGTCGCCGGCCCGCCGTCCCCGCTGAAGAAAGGCAGCCCATTTCCCGCGAACGTGTGCATCACCCCCGTGGGACTGACGATGCGGATGCGGTTATTGCCCTGGTCAGCGATATAGAGGTTTCCCGAGGAGTCCAATGCCACACCAGTTGGCCCCCACACCGATGCCGCCGTCGCCGGGTCACCGTCCCCGCTGAAGCCAGGGGTTCCATTGCCGGCGTAGGTTGTGATGATTCTAGACTGAGCAAAGCCGCCCAAACTCAGTTGAGCGAAAAACAAGCAAGCCAACCCGATTTGTATCAGGGTATTCATGCCAATGTTCCTCCTGGGAAAACCCGCAACGGTTTCACTCCGATTCGACTTCGGCGTTTCTTGCGGATAGAAGAATTTTTATTTTAGCGCAGACGGATCGGTGTGGACACAGGCACTTTTGACGCAGACGCCGGGCTCTTTGACTGCTTTAGATAAAATCTGTCATGATGTCGGAATTTAGGCGCAGCTGACGCTACCTTCGGGCGTGGATCCCGTCAACACCGGTTTCAGCTTGCTCGACGACGGCGCGCACAGCCCCAACGAGAAGCTACACCTCCCCACGTTCTACCGCGGCATCGATGCGCTGATCCATTTCTTCTTCAACCTGGAGAGCAAGTAGCCAACTGCGCCGGATTAGCCGCGCCGGCACGGAACGCACAAGTGCTGCGTGTTGGGAAGCGGCCGTTTCTAGCCCTTGTCGGGTTTCGGAGTTTTGGCAGTGCTTTTCGGCAGAACCGGCGGTTTTATGTATTCAGCCGGGATATCCCCTGTGAGGGTCTTGAGCCAGGTCACGATAGACTTCAACTGCACATCGGTAAGATTCTTTCCCAACTGATATTCAGCCATTCTGGACACGGCCTGCTCCAGCGTTTCCACCTTGCCATTATGATAGTAAGGCGCGGTCCTCTCGATGTCGCGCAACGAAGGCACCTTAAAGACCATGCGGTCGGCCTCGTTCTTGGTTACCTTCTCGCGCCCCGTGTCGGAGGTGTCGGGCCACGTCTTCACCACTCCCAACCTCTGGTAGAGGTCTCCGCCCAGATAAGCGCCTGAATGGCAGGCCTGGCAGCCGGTTTCCATGTAGGTGTTAAACCCGGCCTTCTCTTCGTTGGTCAATGCATTCTGATCGCCGCGCAGAAACCTATCCCAACGCGACGGCGTCACGAGCTTGCGTTCAAATGCGCCGATCGCCTTGGCCATATTTTCGTAGGTGACCGGGTCCTTGTCTTCCGGGAACGCACGCTTGAAAGCTTCAACATATTCCGGCATAGACTTCAGGACCACGATAACCTGCTTTTCAGACGGCATGGCCATTTCCACCGGGTTGGTCACAGGCCCCTTCGCCTGTGCTTCGACGTCGGAGGCGCGGCCATCCCAGAACTGGACGAAGTGACCGGCGGCGTTGTACACCGTCGGCGCATTGCGCTCCCCTACCTGTCCCTTGTGTCCATCCGAGGTCGACTGGCCATCGACGCCATACTTATTGAGCATATGGCACGAATTGCAGGAGATTTCCTGGCTCTTCGACAACCGCGGTTCGTAATAGAGCATCCGCCCGAGTGTGATTTTTCCCTCAGTGATCGGGTTGGTCGCAGATGGCATTGCATCCGGCAAGGGCTGAAAGAGTTGTAGCCTGACAGGGTCGATTGTGACGTTGGTGCTCTCGGGAGCGGGTGCCTTGCTGCAGCCGGCAACCAGTCCCAAGATGGCCGTACAAGATAGCGCAATCATCAACCTTCGCATCGGGTCCTCCCATGGATAACGCTGACTACTCGTATTTGCCTGGATAAGACGCTCCATTGTCAGCAAAGGTCAATAAACACCGAGGCGGCGCTAAAGTCAAGCACGCCGCCTGTTCCCTCACGGTACGAACGGGAGCTCTTCCTTAATAATCTCTGTGTCTATGAGCGTTGTCCGCGCCCATTCCGGCTCATCCGATCAAACCCCTCCCAGCGGATAAATCGAACCTAAGAGAAGGCGCCTTTGGGTCTCGGCGTCTTCACGTCCTGGTGTCTTAGCGGTGCAACAAATCGTACCGCCTCCAGGTCCAGCAACGATTCCAGCTTTGCGATGGCAATCCGGCCGGTGACAATGGTGGATGCATCCTGCCGGGAAACGATTTCGAAGCCGAGAGCGCGCAGTTGGGCCTCTAATTGCTCCGACCTTCTGTCAACCGTCAGCGTAACCTCCGCCTTCCCATTGCGAACCCAGTCATTGTCTCGCGAGTCGGGACGACCTCCAGCCTTGATGCGCGCGATCAGCATGGCGGTCGCCTGATCCAGCCTTGGCGCGCCCTGAGCCTTGAATACCACGGTGGCCGTGACAACAACGGGAACGGGATTCCCGTTGAGAAGGGTGGGCGAGTACTTCCACTGCTTTACAGCAGCCACTGCCGCATCGTTCAGGAGCGGGTGCCCGCGCAGAACGCGTGCTGCTGAAACATCTCCCTTTTCATCCACACTCGCTTCCAAGATCACCTCTGCGGATAGGCCAGCCTTCTTGGCGAGCTCGGGATAGACTGGTTCTGTCTTACGGATGAGCTTCGATTCCTGGACGTTTCCCCCCACTCCTATCGGCGCGCTTCTGCCTTTTGGGGCTGGCGCAACTGCGCCCAAGACTCCGCCCACCACTCCTCCTGCAACCCCGCCGGCTATGCCGCCGGCGACACCGCTCATCCCGAGTGGGAAAGGCACCGGCGTGCCGAATACTCCCCGGTAACTTACTCCCTCAGGCATTTCGACCGGGACCTCGATCCGCTTCGCGCTGCCTCCTTCTGTCACTACCCGTTCCTCGACCGCAACGAACGAAGTAAACTGGGTCATCAGCCGGTGCTGCAGCCCGAGATCTATGATCGCCTCCTTGACCTCCGGACGCGGATTTCCTCGCTGGATTCCCAAGTAATCCTCCGCCATCAGCGCGTCGATGCGCTCGCGCGCCCACAGCTTAGCCAGCACCTCGTGGCGCGACTCCTGCTTCGGCAGCGGCACTCTGATGTCGCGCATGAAGTCACCTGTGCCGGCTTTGCCGCTCAGCCGCAAGATTGCGCTCCCGCCGTAGGAGTAGCGGCCGTAGACCACGACGGGCTCAGCGCTGAAGAGATCCGGAATTCGACGGGGATAGGTCTCGGTCACGGGCAGCCCGCTCCAATCGAGGGAAATGTCGGTCAACAGGGGATTGCGAATGCGCTCGTGAAAGCGTCGCGTGGCCGCCGCCGCATCATCAACCAGCGTGACATACTCAGCCGCGCCGCGGCCTTCTTCCGCCATCCTGTCGAGCAGAAACCGGTTCGGGGAAGTTCCGATGCCAAAAGCAAACACGCGCGCGTTCGGATGCCTCTGTATTTCCAAGAGGATCTCCATGTCGTTGCCGACCAGGCCGTCGGTCATGAAGCAGACGATCCGCACGCGCCCCTGGGCATCCGACGGCTCGAGCGCCGCGCGAACCGCACGCATCATTTCGGTGCCTCCGCTGCCGCTGGTTGAGACCAGGAATGCCTGGGCTCCGGCCAGATTTGCGGGCGTTGCCGGCACCGGCTGCGGAAAGAGAATCCGAGTGTCGCCCGAAAAGGTGATCAGATTGAAGGTGTCGTGCGGGTAGAGCCCATCCAGCGCCAGCTTCATTGTTTCCTTCGCCTTTTCGATCGGGAAGCCCTGCATCGAGCCGGAACTGTCGAGCACGAAAACCAGCTCTTTAGGCACGACCTGCTCCGCGGCGACACGCAGCGGAGGCTGCAGAATGAGCATGAAGTAGCCGTCTTCACTCAGCCGGTGCGCGACCAGCCCGTCCTGCATGGTTGCGCCCGCGACGTCATAGGACAGGATGAAGTCCTTATTCGGGATGACCGCCCTGTCGGCCAGCCGTACCAGGGCGCTGTGATTGTTGCCCTGGAGCGCGACAATTTCGTGCTGCGTCGACCGCAGATTGGTGAGGGGAACACCCGAATCGATGCTGACCTCGATCGAAATGTCATGGCCCGCGCGTATGCCCTTCGGCGTCACAATCGGCGTTATGCGTGATGCGTCGGGAACCCGGTTTGTATCCGGAGCCCAGCCTCCGCCTTCCTTGCCGATTGGTTGGCCCGGGATGTAGCGAGGACCGACAACCATAGGGAAGACGAAGCGATAACCGCCGTTTTCGTATTTCAGAGTTTCGACATAACTGATGGTGACCTCGACATTTTGTCCAGGCAGTATGTTGGCCACCTGCTGGCTGAAGATGTTCGGACGCTCTTGGTCGAGCAGCGCCGCCAGCTTTCCCTGGGCGCGCGCCTGCTCGTAGGCTGCCCTGGCCTCTTCCCGGCGCTTGATGACGCCCCGGATGGTCCTGCTGCCGACGTGGATCATCATGTCATCGACGACAGCATTGTGGGGGAGCGGAAAGGTGTAGACCGCTTCGATAGGATCCTTGAATGAGTTTAGAAAGTCCTGGCGCACGGTGACGCGCGACAGAATGCCGCTGATCTCGCCCTTTACGTCGGTGTGCACAAGAGGACAAAGACCCAGGGGCTCTCCATCCGCGCCGCGCGCCAGCAGGCTTCCCGGTGTCTCCGTGGTTTGAGATGCCTGCATTGCATCCAAATTTCCAGACATCGCTATAGACGCGATGGAAACGACTCCGAGCCAAGCGATCCGAGAGAAGACAGACGTCCGCCGCATACACTCCTCCGCCTAATGTTCGAAATTTGCCTGATTAATGGCCGACGCGTTACCCGCGCGGCAAAGCAGCGCTAGCTAATTAGACTCCACGGTTCGGGGGAAGTTCCTTTGATGCACTCATGGCAGAGGCATTCTGCCTGGAGTCGGAGGAACGCACCGGCGACACGCCTGTGCCACTCCCGAAACGCTACACTTCCCTCACTTTCCCTCTTGTGCGCCAAGATAGAAAGTCTAGGATAGTATAGGGTGCCGTATCCGCGCCGGATGGCGCTGGGATCATGTTTACGCTTCTCGCCTGCGGCTGGGCCCATGCGCCGAGGAGGTACTATGATTGCACCGCGTCATTGCTTCAAGCCCGTGCTGTCTTTTTCTCTTCTGCTGTTATATGCCGTTTCGCGACCTGTCTATCCTCAAGCGAAAACGCCTCCGCCGGGCCAGAAGCAGCAAGCCGAGCCAACGATACGCGTCAAGGTGGGGCTGGTGCAGACGGACGTCATGGTTTTTGACCGGCAGGGGCACTTTGTCCCTGATCTGAAACTGGATCAGTTCGAGTTGCGCGTTGACGGCAAGGTGCAGCCGATCTCGTTTATGGAGCTTGTTTCTGCGGGAAGCCTGCACGATCAGGAGATCTGGGCGAAAGAGGAAGGCAAGCCTGTGCCGCAAGAGCCCGCCGCTGCAAGTTCCAATCCCGGGCGCACCTTGCTGTTCTTCGTCGATGATTGGCACCTGTCTGCGGACAGCGTCATGCGGTCGCGCGCTGCGTTGACAGATCTGATCAACCTGTCGATGAGTCCCAAGGACAGAGTCGCCATCTTCGCGGCCTCGGGGCAGCTCGGAACGACGCAGGAACTCACCGGCGACAAGAACGCCGTGCTTGCTTCGCTGGAGAGGTTCAACTTTAAAAGTGCAGGCGTGGAAACCCTCGCCTGGCCACCCATGACCGAGGGACAGGCGTTTCTGATCGAACAAAAAGACCAGGATGTAATTCTTTACTTCGTGGCGGAGATGCAACGCTCTGACCCTTACACCGGGATGCAACGGTCCGGCCGGGAACCCGATCCTAGATTGGTACGGGAAATCTGCGACAGGGCTGCCCAACTTGCAAACTTGTCCACAGCCATAGGTGAAAGAACTCTCTCGGCTCTGCGCGATCTCGTGCGCATGAGCACGTCACTGCCAGGCCGCAAAGCGATTTTCTTTTTGTCGGACGGTTTCGTCCTTCAGACTCAACGAAGTGATATCGCAGACAGATTGAGGCAGCTGACCGATAGCGCAGCCCGGGCGGGGATAGTGATCTACAGCCTGGACACGAGAGGCCTCTTGGTCGGCCTTCCGGATGCGAAAACGAAAAGGGCTCCGGATACGACAGGGGCCTTGGCGCGCAGCGGCCATAGCGAAGTCATGCCTCAGCAAGACGCACTAAACGCGCTTGCGGCGGACACGGGTGGGCGATTCCTCAAGAATACCAATGCGCTCGACACGGCGTTGATCACCACCCTGGCGGAAATATCCCGTTACTACCTTTTGGCCTGGCCCTTCGATCTGGACGCGGTGAAGCCAGGCAAATACAGCACGATCCGCGTCGCGGTTAAGGGCCGCCCTGGCCTCACCGTGCGCGTGCGCCAGGGCCAGCTCGACCTCTCCCAGTTAGTCTCAAAAAAGCCTCCGCCTCCGCCCGCTCCGCCGGAGCGGACACCGGCATCGGAACTTGCGGCTTATGCAAACACCAGATCCGTGGTGGATTTGACTGTCGATGAGCTGCTAAAGACTTACCCCAAGGAGCTTCGCGACCTGAGATTCGAGGAGAACAATGAGGAACTCGATCTTCTATTGAAGAAAGTGGGAGAAAGGGTGGAGACGTTCTTCCACGATTTTCCCAACACCGTTTCGAAAGAGCAGATCCGCCAGGAGAGATCCAATCTCAGCACCGGCATCAAGAACTCCGTAACGCAGAATTTCAATTATTCCTTTTATCCCGATAAAGACGGGTATTTCTGGGAAGAGACCAGGATGGACAGTAAAGGCCGCCCGCTCCAGAACGACCAGATATCGGGTTTTTCTTTCCTCACATGGGGATTTGCGGGCATGTGCATGTTGTTTCACCCGCGCCATCAGTTCGGCTCCCGCTTTCGTTATCTGGGAAAGCAGATATCAGGTTCCCATGCCGAAGTGATCGCCTTTGCCCAGAAGCCGGAGAGCGGCGATGTGTTGGGTACTTATCTGGGGGAAACCATGGTTACTCCGGCACTCATCATGTACCAGGGACTGGTGTGGGTGGATCCCGAGACCTATCAGATCGTGCGCATGCGAGCGGACCTGTTGGCGCCCAGGAATGATATCGGGTTGTCCAGCCAGACTTCGGAGATTTGGTTCAGCGAAGTGCACTTCAAATCCATCCCACAAACATTCTGGCTGCCTCGGGAAGTTGTCGTTACCAGCGTGATTCTCGGCCAGATGTGCCGCAATACTCATCGTTACTCCGATCACCAGGTGTTTACAGTAGAAACTCAAGAAAAGATTGAGCCACCCAAAATAAAGAAGGAAGCAAGATCGATCGGATGATGGGATAGGGGACGCAGTGGACAAATCGGACCTCATGCCTCCTATCCGGTCCTGTTTATCTTCCGTTTAGGTGGGCAACAGTACTATGGGATCTCATTGTCGCCGAGTATACTCCGCCTCCCACCCCGCCACAGGCGGGCGGACGCGCCGGCCGAGGCCAGATGGTGCCGGATTCGTTCTCGATTCTCGTGGTGAGCAAGTAAATCGCGAACAAGGAGACGCTTTAAACCGCGAATGAACAAACGCCGTCCCCCGGCGCTGACGGGGGACGGTGTGGAGGAGCTTGGGGTCGGACTAAGCTAAATTTCCTATCGCGCAGGGGATCTCATGGTTGCGGGACCTCAACGGAGGCTGTAACCGCTATAGTTGATCCCGCTTTTTCCTCCCAAAGCCGGTGCCAGTGCATACGGCTGTTAGCGCTCTATACTCCAAATATCAATTTGCGACGGCGAGACGAACGATTGAGACCGTTATGCGAAGCGTAACGGGAATTTTGTTTTCGTTAGAAGCAAGAAGCCAGGAGCCAGAAGCCAGGATTTTCATAAGCGCCGCCTATGCTGCTTTCCGGAGGTGATGTCATGCAAACAGAGCGACCAAAGGCGAGGACCTTTCGAGATCTGATGGTGTGGCGCAAAGCACACGAGTTTGTGCTTGCCGTGTATCGATTCACCTTGGCATTCCCGAAAAGCGAAATATACGGTCTGGCACAGCGAATGAGACGAGCTGCCGTTTCCATTCCCGCCAACATTGCGGAAGGGTTCACGCGCCGCGGTAAAACCGACAAAGCCCGCTTCATGAACATTGCTGAGAGTTCGCTCGAGGAAAGCCGTTATTATCTGATCTTGGCGCAAGATCTGGGTTACGGTCAAACTGATGTCCTTATGAACTCATTGGAAGAAGTCAGCCGCCCACTGAATGCCTATGCACGGGCGATTCTGGCTTCTGGCTCCTGACTTCTGGCTTCCTTATCCCGCTGCTCTTTAGCGGGATATCAAGGGCGCAGCCCTTGCCTAGTCCCAAAACAAGCGAGGTTGAAGGATGACCGCGGTCGCCCTGGTTTCTCCCAACCGCTGGCTGATTTCGCCGCGCTGTGTTGTTCCCATTGACATCACAATATGCATTGAAGACAAACTTCGC